>SDBT01009677.1_pt1 | contig 15616 bp, 2 predicted proteins | sample 2277101 | NCBI WGS metagenome assembly SDBT01 (sample SAMN10404973, study PRJNA504765) | marine sediment metagenome | isolation source: marine sediment core GS10_PC15, 103 cmbsf | place: Arctic Ocean: Southern Knipovich Ridge | collected 2010 | reverse complement strand
ACGTCGAGGTCTGCTGACGTCGGGTTCTGAGGATCAGGGACCACGAGGCAGTCGGGTGGAGGGGGCGAGAGCGTGCTCGATATCACTACGGGCGCCGGCTCGAAGGGGCCGTTGTTGTGGAGGGTCTTGTCCAGGGTGAGCGTAAACGGCTGCCCGGTGCCGGCAGACTGTGGCCCGGATAGGGTCTGGGATGTGATCTTCACGTCGGACTCCGCCGTGATGAGCACCGAGTGCTGCGACGTCTGGCAGTTGTTCCCTTGCGCGGGGTCTCCGATGTGTTGATCGGTCGGGTCGATGCAGTTCTCGATGCTGAACACGTGCAGAGAGGGACTGTTGCAGCTGGCGTCGAAGGTCTCCGTTACTACTTCCGGTACGGAGGCCTGAAGCACGGCGGAGGTCGGGTTCAGGGGGTCAGCGCTCACGGTGCAATCGGGCGGTGGGTTGATCGTGGTCGTTATCGAGACGTCCACGGGGTCGGAAGGTCCGTTGTTGTGGAGCGTCTTGTCGAGCGTGATCGTGAACGGCTGACCGGGGTTCACGCTCGCCGGCCCGGACACCCCCTGCGAGGTGATCTTGACGTCGGCGTCGGCGACGACGGCAACCGTGTACGGAATGCCGGCGTAGTCGTTCCCGGGGACGGGGTCTGTGACATGGGGGTCGCTGGGGCCGATGAAGTTCTCGAAGAGGAAAGTGTGGAAGGAGGGCTGGTAGCAGTGGATCGTGTAAAACTCGTTCAACGTGAAGTTGACCGACGATTCGAGGAACGCCCCCTGCGTGTCCGTGAAGGGTGCCGCCGTGCAGTCCGCAGGCGCGGTGGCGCGCAGGAAGATGTCGAGGTTGGATGGACTGTGGGGGCCATTGTTGTGAACGGTCTTGACGAGGCACAGGGTGACGTCCGTGCTCATCGGGATCACTGTAGGCGGCGGACTCGTGCAGTCGGCTGCACGTAGCTCCTGCGACACGATGCCGAAATCGGCCTCAGCAGTGACGGCCACCCACAGGTCGGAGGTGGCTGCATTGTTCGAGAGATCGGGATCGGTGACGCCCGCGCTTGAGACTGAGATCGTGTTCTGGATTCGGAAAAGGTGCGATGAAGGCCTGGTGCAGTTGATAACGTACGTCTCGTCGCGCGTGACGGTTTCCGACGCGTCTACATTATTGAATGTTATAAGCCCGCCCGTGGGCGAGACGGTACACTCGTTCTGCAGCTGGCCGCCCAGCGGCACGAAGGCCGCACTCTTCTGGATGCTGATGTCCACCGGGCTGGCCGGTCCGTTGTTGTGGAGCACCTTGCGCACACACACGGAGACGTCGGTGCTAACCGGAATGTCGGTAGGAGGCGGGTTGACGCAGGCACCGTTCTGATTGGGCGTGCCCAGCGTCTGGCTCTGGAGCTTGGCGTCGGCTTCGAGGGCGCCCTCGGCTACGTCCCCCGGGCTGATAAGAATGAGCGCCGTGGCGGCGGCCAGGAAGGCCAAGGCGGACAAAAAACTCTTGAGGCTAGTAAGCATGGTGCACCCCCGGCTATAGATATGCCCTTACTATCACTTTGCCTGGCCAATTACAATGCTTAGGGGTGTCCAAATAGAGATAATCGCTCACTTTTGCTACACGCAGCTCGTGGCGAAAGAGGGACGGAGATTCAGCACGTCGAGGATGTCGATGCTGCCGTCGGCGTTCAGGTCGTCGCGGTTGACGTACTCAGGATCGCCGACGGTGGAATTGAAGCTGGCCTTGAGTTCGAGTACGTCGAGGATTGTGATGCTCTTGTCGTTGTCGAAGTCCGCGGGCCAGGCGTCCTGTCCGCAGGCCTCGGTCGGCGACGTCCCGACGTACAGCTCGACAAAGTCGAGGAAGCCGTCGCCGTCGCTGTGGTCGCAGTAGTCGCCGACCGCGTCGCTGTCGAAGTCGGCCTGGAGGGGGTTCGATACGTTCGGGCAGTTGTCCACCACGTTCAAGACTGCGTCGCCGTCCAGGTCCGAGTCACAGACATCGCCCAGGCCGTCCCCGTCCTTGTCCTCCTGGCCGGGGTTCGCCGTTGCCAAACAGTTGTCCACGATGCCCTGGTAGGAGTTGAGGACGCTGTCCCCATCCGTGTCAAGCACGATGTCGATCACGTACACTTCGTCGTTGTTGCTGAGATCGGGGTCGCGAACGATCACCGACGTCACCTCCAGCGAGTGGTTGATGGAGAGCGTGCAGTGGCCGAGGCTGGGATCTCCCACCCAGGTGACGAAGAGGCCCAGTCCGCTCGTCGTCGTCTCGTCGACATCGAGCGTGAACGTGTCCTGGACGGGGCTGGGGGCCACGTCGCAATCGAGGATCGTGTCGCCGTTCGCGTCGACGCCAACCGCCGACAGGGTGTTCGTGATGTCGGCGGGGCCGTGCGGGCCTTCGTTGTAGATCGTGTCCAGGAAGATCAGCGCCCGCTGCTGTGAGGGAGTGACGATTACCTGGTTGCCGGGCAGGTCAGCACGGTTGTCCGGGCCCGTGATCGAGGTGAAGAAGACGTCGGCGCCCTGGAACTGCACCTGGAGCACGATGTCCTGGACATGGCTGTTATTGAGGGGGTCCTCCTCGACAACCGGCGCCTGTACGTCGATGGCTGCGTCGAAGTTCACGATCTGCGCGCTCACGACCGTGCAAACGACGGTGTACGTGCGCGCGACCAGCTCCGCCTGAGCCGCGGTCATCCCCGTGAGGTCCCGCTCTAGCTTGCTCTCCAGCGTGTCGTTGACGGTGTCGGCATCGGTGTCGAGGAAGGTGTCGGTCAGCGTGTCGCCGGCCTGGGCGTCCCAGTGCGCCTCGCAGGTCGCCAGATCCGACACGAGGGTCATCGTCAGATGGATGTCCGCCGCGTAGTTGCCGTTGTTGACCGTGGCGTCGACCGGGAGGGCAGTTGCCGTGCTGATGTCGACGAACGGGGCGAAGTCGGCCACGACAGAGAGTTCAGCGTCGGTGTCGGGGCATCCGTCCGCGTCGGCGGCGCCGTCGAGGTCTTCCGGCAGGAAGACGCAGGCGTCCGTGGTGTCGGGGACTGTGTCGTTGTCGTCGTCGGTGTCACAGACGTCGCCTGCACCGTCGCCATCATTGTCCAGCTGGTCGACGTTGATCGTAGCGGGACAGTTGTCGATGGCGTTGACGATCGTGTCGCCGTCCCTGTCAGAGTCGCAGACGTCGCCGAGGCCGTCGCTGTCGATGTCCGACTGGTCGGTGTTGGGGACGGCGATACAGTTGTCGACGGCGTCCACGATCGTGTCACCGTCGAGGTCGTCGCAGACGTCGCCGTCGCCGTCGCCGTCGATGTCCTCCTGCCCCGGATTGGCGTCGTTGGGACAGTTGTCGGTGCCGTTGTCGACGGTGTCGTTGTCGATGTCGGGGTCGCAGGCGTCGCCCAGGCCGTCGCTATCGACGTCGGACTGGCCGTTGTTGGGCGTGTCCGGGCAGTTGTCGGTAACGTTGCCCACGCCGTCCCCGTCGCGATCGGTGTCGCAGACGTCGCCGATGGAGTCGCTATCGAGGTCTTCCTGCCCCGTGTTGGCGTCGTTCGGGCAGTTGTCGACGATGCCCTGGTAACCGTCGGGGACAGTGTCTGCGTCCGTGTCGCGGACGACGTCAAGGTCAAATGTCGCCTGGTTGTTGAGAGGATCCGGGTCGGAGACGAACGCTGTGGTAACGATCGCCGTGCTCTGGAGGCTGAGACCGCAGAACGTGGGCGGAGCGGGATCGTCCAGCCAGGTGACATCGAAGTTCTCGTTACTGGAACCGGGGATGCTGACGATCAGGCTGAACAAGGTGCTTGTCGAGTTGGGGGCAACGTTGCAGTCGACGACCGTGTCGGCGTCAGCGTCGACGTCAGCGACAGTGACGCCGACTGAAGTATCAGCGGGCGTGAAGGGGCCGTTGTTGTGGATGTCGTAGAAGACCGTGAAGGGCGTCGTGACGGAAGGCACGACGAGCAGCTGGTTACCAGGCACGCCGGGCAGATCGTCAGGGCCCGTGAATGAGACGATCTCCACGTCGGCGAGGTCGAAGGCGTTGTATGCCGGGTCCTGGATGTGGCTGTTGTCGAGGGAGTCCTCTTCTACCACCGTCGGCAGCGGGGCCGCGGAGAGGTCGATGTGCACGGTCTGCGCTCCGCCGGCTGGGCAGGTGATTGTGTACGTGCGGGAGACGAGCTGCTGGGCGGCGGCCGGCATGGCCGTCAGCGTGCGGTCCAGAGTGCTGACTAGGCTGTCCGGCACGGTGTCCGCGTTGGTGTCGACCGTGGTCTCATCGGACGTATCGCCCGCCTGAGCGTCCCAGCGCGCCTCGCACTGGCCCAGGGTGGACTGCAGCAGCAAGGTCACCTGTACGTCGGCGGCGTGGTTTCCGTTCTGCACCGTCGTATCAACTGTGAACTGGCCGGGCGTACCGACGTCAATGGTCGTTGGGTCCTGTTTGACTACGCTGATGGAGACGTTCGTATCGGGGCAGCCGTCGGTGTCGGCCACGGCGTCGGCGTCTTCCTGCCACATTGAGAGTTCTGTGGCAGTGAGGGCGTCGAGGTCGGGGCCGGGCAGACCCGGCGTGCAAGTGTCGGCGGCGTCCAGGATCGGGTTCAGGCCGTCCGTGTCGTCGTCGTCGTTGTCATCGCAGGCGTTGCCCAGGGCGTCGCCGTCCGCGTCGTTCTGGTTGGTGTTGGCGTCGGTGCGGCAGTTGTCGTCGGCGTCGACGATGGTGTCGCTGTCGGAGTCGTCACAGACATCGCCTATGCCGTTGAAGTTGAAGTCGGCCTGATCTGTATTGGGAATCGTGGGGCAGTTGTCGATGGCGTTCGGCACCGTGTCGCCGTCTTCGTCGGTGTCGCAGGCGTCGCCGAGGCCATCGCCGTCGGCGTCCGCCTGCCCGGTGTTCGAGTCGTTCGGGCAGTTGTCGGCGATACCCTGGTAGTCGTCGGGCACGGTGTCGGCGTCGGTGTCGAGGACGATATCGAGAGAGAGGATGGCCCGTTCTGCGCCGCTGACGGTGACGCGGTCGATCCTTGCGATGCCGGTGGACACGTTCGTGAACTCGCCGTACTCGATGTCGAGGTGAGTGGCGACATCGGTAGACTGACAACTCAGGTCTGCGGCCTGGAGATCGGCGATCGCCGCCGTCAGCGGCTTGGCGTTCGCCGGGTCAACCACTCCTGGGATGTGCCAGAGATCGAACGCGGTGTCGATCAGGTCAAGGCGGAACCACCCCGGCACAGGCAAGGTCGCGCCGTCGCCCACCGTGGCCGCGAGCGAGCGGATCGTGTAGTCAGTGAGTCCGTCGCCGGCGCAGTCCACTCGCAGCACGGCGTACGGCGTCGCCACCGTCGTGTCGAGCCGCTCGCCGCCGAACATGTGGCGGTAGTCGAAGGTAACGTCGCTGATCGCGCTCAGAGGTACTGCCAACGGTGCCCGCGCGATGCCCGCGTTGGCGGCCCCGGCAACGAATGATAGCTCTACGGCGTTACTGCCGCTGCTGCCGTCGCTGCCGATTGGGACGGCGCCGCCGATGCCGAGCGAGAGCAGTTCGACTTCAGGCTCGGCCTCGTCGATGAGGACGCTTGAGGCGTTCAGATCGCGGGCGCCGGCTGTGGTGACGCTAGAGGACTTCCGGAAGTTGACGGTACAGAACGCCGGCGGCGCCGCCGCGTCCAGCCACGTCGCCGTGAACGCCGCGCTGTCATTGACGGACGTACTCACGCTGAGGTTGTGCGTGTCTGAGACGGAGTTGGGCGCGACGTCGCAGTCGACGAGGGTGTCCGCGTCGGCGTCGACGTCCAGCACGGAGATCGAGTCCAGGACATCCACGGGCGTAAACGGTCCGTTATTGTGGAGCGTTTCGTCCAGGGAGAACGGCGTGGACACCGAGGGGGCGGCCAGCAGCTGATCTCCGGGGATGCCGGGCAGATCGTCGGGCCCGGTCCAGGCCTGGATCTTGACGTCGGCAGGCTCCCATACGTCGAAAGAGGGTGTCTGCGTATGCGTGTTGGGGCCGGCGTTCGGCTGCTCCTCCTTCACCGGATCTACCGGGAAGACGGAGAGATCGACCTGGATCGACTGAGAACCGGTCTGGAAGCAGTCGAGGGTGTAGGTGCGGGACACCAGCTGCTGCCCGTCTGTCGGCACAGCGGCGAGAGTCACCTCCAGCGTACTCGTCAAGGTGTCGGCGACGGTATCGGCGTCCGTATCGCTCGTGGTGTCGGTGACGGTGTCAGGCGTCTGTCCGTTCCAGCGCGCCTCGCACAGACCGAGTGCCGAGGTGAGCACGAAGTCGACATCGAGGTCTGTCACGTAGTTGCCGTTGATCGCGGTGAAGTCGACCTGGAACTGGGTCGGTTGGCCGACGCCGACGTTCGTCGGGTCTTCCTTAAATAGAGAGAAAGTGGAGTCCGTGTCGGGGCAGCCGTCGCCGTCGTTCAAGCCGTCCGCGTCCTCCTGGATGAGCGGGCAGGCGTCCAGCGTGTCCGCCACGCCGTCGCCGTCCACGTCGGTGTCGCAGGCGTCGCCCACGCCGTCCCCGTCCAGGTCCTCCTGACCCCCGTTTACAACGAGGGGGCAGTTGTCGACGTCGTCGAGGAAGGTGTCGCCGTCCGTGTCGTCGCAGGCGTCGCCCTCGCCGTCGCTGTTGAGGTCGGCCTGGCCGGAGTTTGCTGTCAGAGGGCAGTTATCGAAGACATCGATGACACCGTCATCATCGTCATCGGAGTCGCAGGCGTCGCCGAGACCGTCGGTGTCAGAGTCCGTCTGCGCGGCGTTCGCTACGAAAACGCAGTTATCGCTGGCATCGACCACGGAGTCGCCGTCCGTATCGTCGCAGGCGTCGCCCACGCCGTCGGCGTTGAAGTCGCTTTGATCGGGGTTTGCGACCAGCGTGCAGTTGTCGACGCCGTTCGGTATCGTGTCGTCGTCCTGGTCCGGGTCGCAGGCGTCGCCCACGCCGTCGCCGTCAGTGTCTGTCTGAGCCGGGTTGAATACCGTCGGGCAGTTGTCGTTGGCGTTGGACAGGCCGTCGCCGTCGTCGTCGCTTGGACAGAGGACGTCTACGGCGATCGTGACCGACCGCACCTGATCGATCGCGATTGCCTCACCGGCGCCGTCGCTGAGGACTGCGTTCGCCAGACTCATGGTGAAGGTGCCGGAAGTCGCGGCGGGCAACACCTCCATGGTGTACCTGCCGAGCACGCCAGAGACCGGCCCTTGCTCGTCGGTGCCGAGGTCCGCCAGACCGACATCGTGAGGCGAGACCACGTCAGGGACACCCTCACTGAAATCGATCGGGCTGCTGCCAGCTTCCGCGCTGAGGAGCTGGACGTGGTCCTGGGCTGACAGCTGCACTCGCGTGTCGTCGAAGTTGACGCGGTACTGGAAGCCGGCGATCTCGCGGCCGGCTGGTACCTCGTCGACGAAGACGTCGATATCGAACGCCTGGCCGACGGTGACTTCCAGGCAGGCCTGGATCGTGCCGAGAGACGTGGCGGCGTTCGGCGTGTCGAGGTTTGGATCGGCGTCGATGCCGACTATCGTGACGATGTCGCCGGCGTTCAGGAAGGTCGACTCGGACGCGCTGTTATTGGCGGTGTCGCCGTCCAGCGTGTCCGCCGTGACCGAAGCGTCGTTGGTGATCAGTTGCGAGACAACGTCGCTCGCTATCGTGTCGATGGTGACAGAAGCGTTGGCGGCGTTCCCGATGGCGCCCAGGTTACAGGTGACGGTGCCGGCTGAGTGGCTACAGCTGCCCTGAGTGGCAGTGGCGGTGACGAACGAAGCCTGAGAGGGAAGGTTATCGGTCAGTACGACGTTGGTCGCGGTGGAAGGGCCATTGTTGAAGACGATGAGGTCGTAGGTGAGGGGCGTACCCGTGCCCACGGGGTCGGGAGCGTCCGTCAAGCTCAGCGCCAGGTCGGCCATCTCACCGATGAAGGTGCCCTCGGCTGCGGAGTCGTTTCCCGAGTTGGGATCGGTGGTGTCCGAGGAAACGGACGCGCTGTTGACGATGCTTCCGGAGGCGCCCCCGTTGATAGTGACGTCGATCGTGATGGTCGCGTTGGCTCCTGAGGTCAGATCGCCGACGTTGCAGGTGACCGTGCCCGAGACCTCGCCGCAGACGCCCGCGCTCGGCGTTGCCGATACGAACGTCACCTCCGCCGGAAGGGTGTCTATCGCGACCACGTTGACCGCTGCGTTTGGGCCAGCGTTGGCGACCGTGAGGGTGTAGGTCAGCGGGTCGCCGGCGTCGGCCGGGTCCACAGAGTCGGTCTTGGCTACCGAGAGGTCGGCGGTCTCGGCGGGGCACGGCTCTCCCACGGCGATCAGTCCGTGCTGGGGTGTGGCGGTGCCGTCGACCACCGAGTTCACGGTGATCGGACTGCCGATGCTGTCCCCGAGCGCGATATCGGTAAGAGTCAGCGAGAACGTGCCCGTGGGCGCCGTCGCCAGCGCCTCCAGCGTATAGCGGCCGAGGACACCAGAGATGGGCCCATCTTCTGCCGTGCCGAAGTCGCTTATCCCAACCGTGTGAGAGGTGACGGCGTCCGGTACCGCTTCGCCCAGGTCCAGCGGCGCGCCGCTGCCCACAGCGGACGAGATGAGCAGATCGTGGTCCTTGGCCAGCACCCGCACACGTGTGTCGTCGAAATGTATCTTGTAGTTGAAGCCCGAGAAGTCGCGCCCGGCGGGTATCTCGTCGATGAAGACGTCGGTGTCAAACTGTTGTCCGGGCGAGTCCGAGACGCACGTGTCGATCGTGCCGAGAGACGCGGCGCCGTTCCCGGTCGGCTCAACGTCGAAGCCGATGTCGGTTCCCGGCGCGCCGCTGACGTGGCCTCCCGCTGCGAACAGGTACGCGAGCACGGCGAGGGCGAGGATCGCCCCCGTCGTTGCAATCGCCATTCGCGGTAGGTTCATCTTGTTTGCTCGCTCGCGTGAGCGGCCGGGAAAAGAGGGTGTCTAAATGTCCGTTATGCAGTTCTTGAGGAAGAAGGGCTTCAATGCCAGCACATCAAGGATGTTGATGGCGCCATCGAGGCCCAATCGCGGCGCTATGTCCTTGCGAGGGACGTAGGTCCCGTCACCCGCTGACGACAGGAAGACCGGCTTCAGCGCGAGGACATCCAGGATCGTGATGTTCGTGTCATCATCGAAGTCCGGCGGGAAGGCGTTGATGCCGCACTTGGACCCAGCGTCCGTCGTGAGCGACACCTCTGCCGTGTTGGGCCAGTTGTCGCCGTCCATGTCGTCGTCGCACACATCCCCCAGGCCGTCCCCGTCGATATCGGACTGGCCGGCGTTAGGCGTATCGGGGCAGTTGTCGCCCACGTCGGCGACGCCGTCGCCGTCCCTGTCGTTGTCGCAGGCATCGCCAATGCCGTCGCTGTCGCCGTCCTCCTGGCCAGCGTTCGCGACGCCGGGGCAGTTGTCTGTGTCGTCACCGACGCCGTCGCCGTCGAAGTCCTGGCAGACGTCGCCGACGCCATCATTGTTCCAGTCCTCCTGGCCCGGGTTGGATATTGTCGGGCAGTTGTCAAGCGGGTCCGTGATGCCGTCGCCGTCGCTGTCCCCGCCGCACGAGCCGGAGCCGACGAAGACCGCTGAGTTCGCGACGGTGCCATCGTAGAAGCTGTCGCCGTTCGTGTCGCCGATGTAGCCCGCGCTGCTGTTCCTGAGCGTGATGCCCCTGTCCGGAATGCCATCGTTGTCCACGTCAATATTGGAGATCTTGGCCGCACTGAGGCCGTTGGCGATGGCCTTCATGGTGAGCCGGAAGAGCACACCCTCCAGGCCGGTGTCGCCCTGCGTCTCGCCCGTCTCCACAGCGCCGATGTGGAACTGGCCGGGCTCGAACGTGTCAGGCAGAAACTCGGAGCCGTCGGCGATGTCGGAACTGGGCGGGTCGTCCTGGAACATGATCTGATAGTTCAGTATCTGGAGTATCGTCGCGTCGTACTGGAACCACATGTCAGCCGCGATCAGGTTAGAGATGCCGTTCTTGAAGTAAAGGTCGATGTCGAAGGTTTGCAAGAAGGAGACGGTACGGCAGTTGTCCACGACGTCGACTGTGGTGGCGTCGTTGCCGTTGATGCTTCCCCCGGTCACGTCGACGCCCACTTCGAGGGTGGCGGCGTGTGCGGCGTCTTCGCGGGGCTCCTGGGCCACCGTGACAAGCGCCAGCAGGGATAGACCAGCGATTACGCCAAAGGCTACCTGCTTCACTGTCCGAATCATGGCATCTCTCCTAAGTTCAACTCTGTCCCCTTGTGTTTTGTTACGACTCGCGGTCCCCTCCCGCCCTGCCCTGGAAAAAAGGCAGGGCGGGAGGGGGAATCTACCCCTCCCGCCCTTGTTGCAGGTCTTATTCAGTTGTCAGGCTCGGCTGCCTGCGCCGCGAATTAGCTGATTATTACCTGCTTCTCCGTGGTCTTGCAGTCGTTGCCTGGGTTGCCATCCGGGTTCGGCGGGTCTTCGCCGTCCTCGGAGTCGCCATCGTCGTCAACGCCGTCGCGGCTGTCTTCGTCGACTACCGTGTCGCCGTCGTCGTCGTGGCCGATGTAGTTGTCATCAATCTCGATGCACTTCTCGATTGACATCGTCACCACTTCCGGCGTGGCCGGGCTGTGGCACTCGATGCGTACGCGGTAGACCTGGAACTTCTGCTCGCCGGCCGTGAGGATGAACGTGTCCTGGCCGGGGAGGATCAGGTCTTGATCGATTGTGCAATCGGCGATCGAGTTCGGGTCGAGCGTCAGGGTGATGGTCACCCGCTCATCGAAGCTGGAGAAGTTACCCATCTCGCCCAGTACCCACATGTAGCGGCCGTTGGTGTCGGTAAGGTTAACCGCACCAGGACCTAGAACGGCGATGTACTTCTCGCCCACGTCACGCGGCGGCTGACAGGTCGGCGCGTACTGGTTCGTGGGATCGAGCTTACAGGGGTCGATTGGGCCGATAGGACTGGCGTTGTCAGGAAGTCCGTCGCCATCAGTGTCGGCCCAGATGATGTAGTCGCGCGTCTGGGTCAGGTCGCCGGTGGTGATGTCGTTAACGTGAAGGTCCTTGATCTCCTTCGTGACCGTGTAGCGGACCACGCACCAGTTAGGCTCGCCGTCGTGCACCGATAGCGGCAGGTGGACCTGCCACGGGATCGATGCCGGCTGAGTGCTGAGGCCCTGAGGCTCCGCCTCCTGAAGGATCTGAGTCGCGATCGCCTGAGGCAGCTGCTCGTCGTCGAGGTCGCCGACATCGCAGATCTGCGGTCCGCCAGCGATCGCTTCGAGAACAGCGGTCTTCTTGATGTTGACCGGCTCGGAGGAGAAGTCAAGGTCGTCAGAGATCAGGTCTAGGACAGTGCTGGGCACCGTCGAGATGTTGTCCGGTCCGCCGTTCCAGGGGTTCTGGGCCGGGCAGCCGGCTGCTGGTCCGGTCTGGGCCGCGGGAAGCGGCGGCAGGCCGAAGTAGATGTCGCAGACGATCTTCTCCATGCCGTGGAAGATCGCCATCTGGTCGGCGCCGGCACCGGCGTTGTTACCGCCGTCCGGGTCCTCTACGTGCTCCTGGGCCACGGCCACGGAGGCCGAGCCGTCGAAGTCGTGGAAGCTCGGGTCGGTGCAGTCGACGTCCCAGGTGGCCTGAACCACTGTGGGTACGCTGACCGGCAGGTTGATCGCGCCGTTCTGACCGCCGGTGGCTACCAGGTTGCAGTCGCCCGGGCCGGACAGGCCGATGGTGTACGTGGCGTTGACATCGTCCTCAGGACCGTTGTTGTGCAGCGTTGCGTCAACAGAGACCTGGAACACGTCGCCGGTATTAGCCTGTGCCGGAGCGTTAACTGTAACGTCGGTCACCTTCAGGTCTGCATCAGCGATGACTGCGAAGTCCCACTGAGCGTACGCGCAGTTGTTGCTCAGGTCGGTGTCGCGCACGTGCAGGTCGGTGATCGTTATGCAGTTGTCGGAAGTGACCGTGTGGTCGCTCTCCTCAGTGCAATCGATGGACCAGCCGTACTGGTTGCCCAGAGGCACGCTGGTGTTCAGCGGTCCGAAGGGCGCGGTGTCCGTAAGCGGGCCACCAGTGCAGTCGGCCGGAATCTGGATGTTCGCGGTGTCGCTGACATTGACGCCGCTTGTCGGGCCGTTGTTGTGCAGTGTTCCCAGAATCTGCGGGAAAACGATCTGGCCCACCTTGATGCTGGCCGGCGGGTTGTTGAATACCCACGAGACCTTCTTGACGTCGGTCACGTCCCAGGCGGTTACGGCCGGGAACTGCGTGACGACGTTGTCGCTGACGTCCTCTTCCACCACTGGCGGCAGAGCGACGGCGTCAACCTTGTTCTCGAAGGTGTGACCGCTGCGCTGGAAGCAGTGCAGCTCGAAGTCACGGGTGAACACCTTGACTTCGCCGGCGTTGAAGAAGTCTGCGCGCTCAATCTGGCTGAAGAGCGTGTCATCAAACGTGTCGGCGTTGGTGTCTGTCGTGAACTCGATGTAGGCGTCACCGGCCTCCGCGATCAAGCGGGTCTCGCAGCCACCAAGCAGAGAGACCATCGTGATGGTCGTCTGGATGTCGGCCGGGTAGTTGCCGTTGGTGACCGTTACGGTCTCGGAAAGGGTAACCGTCTCGGAAACGTCAACGTCGATCGGGTCGCCATTGTTGACGAGCTTTTCGATCGACACGTCAGTGTCCGGGCAGCCATCCAGGTCGTCCACGCTGTCCAGGTCCTCAGGAAGCAGCGGGCAGGCGTCGTTGACATCAGGGACGTCGTCGCCATCGTCATCGATGTCGCAGGCGTCGCCGATTCCGTCGCTGTCCGTGTCCGTCTGGGCCGGGTTAGGCGCGAAGTTGCAGTTGTCATTCGGGTTCGGGACCGTGTCGAAGTCCTTGTCAGGAATGGCCGTGATGATCAGCTGGTTCTCTGCCTGGTTGTTGTCGGTGTCCGGGTCAGGCAGACCTGAAGCTGAACTCACGTTGTTGAAGATCTGGAGGTTGTGGTCGCCAGGCGGGCAGGTCACAGAGTACTTCCGGACCAGGTAGCGGACCTCGTTTGCGCCCATCGTCGCCTCTACGCGGTCGATGGTGCTGGTCTGCGTCGGTCCGATAATGATCGTGTTGACCGTGTCGCCGCTCTCGCCGATCCACGTCGGGTTACAAGCGCTCGGGCCACCGATGGCAAACGTCACGTTGACGCTGCCAGGGACGGCGCCGTTCTCGACATCGAAGACGACCTGTACGTGCTGCTCTTCGCCGGCGCCGATGACATCGTCAGTCGGGTCTTCGCCGTCGGAGCCGTCGTTGTCGTCGTCGACTGCGTCAAGAGTCGGGTCTTCGTCAACCTGGGTGTCGGCGTCGTTGTCGATACCAGGCGTGATGTCGGCAACCGTGTCGCCGTCGGTGTCAACGCCGTTGGCCGGTACGCCGTCACCGGGGTGCTCGTCCTTGAAGATGCTGGCGGCGAGGTCTGACTCACCGACACATCCGACGATGTCAACCACCGTTACGGTCTGGCCAATATCCTCGCGAGTGAAGTTGCTCGCGTAAATCAGACCGCTGCCTGCCGGCGGTAGTGGCGAAATCGTGTTGCATATGCGGTTGATCGTGCCACCAGGGGTCGGCTGGCCGCTGATGGCGTTGGTGCCGGCCGCGGTGGTGCCCAGCGAAATCAGCTGGACTGCCAGCGGCGAGCACTGACCGAGCTCAAGAGAGTTCTCGGTGCCGTCGCCATCGGCGTCGGCGTCCTGTGCGTCAGGAATCCCGTCATTGTCGTCGTCGGGATCAAGGTCGTCGAGGATACCGTCAAGGTCGTTGTCCGGGTCGCCGATCGTGAAGGCGTAGCTGAATGGGCCGGTGCCCGGGCCGCCTAGACCGAGATCGAAGACCACCATGTTGATCGGTATCGCGAGGGCGCCGATGACCGCAACGCCAACCTCACGCGCCCAGAGCGTAGTGCTCGGAGGCGAGCTGGCAAGAATGACGGTCACGAAGGCGTCCAGCTTGGTCGGCCACGAGGCGTTGTTGCCCAGGGCCGTCAACGGGTCAGGTGTGTTGTCGGGCCAGCCGCTCACGAGGTCGAATGGCTCCTGAGTGTCCGGCAGCTTGGCGTCGGACAGGTTGAACACCAGCGGCACCGGGCTGGTGCAGGGAGTGTTCAGGCCGGGGATCTTCAGCGTGGTCTGGGCCAGGATCGAGCTCACGACGTCACCGTTCGGAATCGCAGTACCGGCGGTAATGGTGAAGTCGAACGGACCGTTGACCGCAGTCTCGATCAGGACGCTCTGGGCCAGCGGCTGGGCGCCGCCGTCCCTGGCGGTTCCGGCGTTGTTGTGAGTGTTACTGCCGCCCAGGTCAGCGCCCGGGATCAAGTAGTTCCACTGCATCTTGCAGGGTACCGTCACGAGGCACTCGTCGGAGACGGCGTTCGTGAAGCCCGCCGGGTCCGTCGAGTCGATAGTCACCGTGGCGGTGGGAGTGAACGGAAGCACACCCACGAGCACCGTGGTCACTACGCTACACGCGCCGTGCAATTCGACCGTCGGCAGGAGCAGGTAGTTGGGGTCCGGTGCCGGGTCGACGATGTGTGGGTCCTTGGCGTCCACGCAGTCGGCGGTAACCAGCGCGGCGAGGGCCACAGGGCCGTCCTCGTCGTCGAGACCGTCTTCGTCGTCGTCCTGGATATTGCCTTCGTCAGTGAGCGTGTCACCGTCGTCGTCGACGCCACAGACGCCGGGGCAGCCGTCGCCGTTGGCGTCACCCGGCGGGTCCTCGTCGATGAAGGCGTCGAAGTCAGCGTCGAGGGCGGCCGGTATAGTCCTGTGGATGGCGTCGCCGTCATCGTCCACCAGGAAGCCGCTGCGGCCACAGTTCAGGTAAACGCTGAATGAAACCGTAGAGTCAGTGACGCTGACGGCCAGGTTCGCCTGCTGGAAGTCGCCCGTGGCAGGTATGAACGGGCCGATGTTGCTCATGCTGACGCCGCAGGTGCCCGCGAAGGGGTTGGCCTGGAGTGCGGTCAGCACGTCGGTCACCACGGTGGGACCCCAGGGACCGTTGTTGTGCAGGTCCTTGGTTATGACGATCTCAAGTACGTCACCGCCGTCTTCGTCAGTGACCGTGTCACCGTCGTCGTCGACGCCGTTGATCGGGTCCTCGTCGGACTGTGTGTCACCGTCTTCGTCAACGCTGTTGCCCGTCAGGAAGGCGTCGTTAACGGTGTCGCCGTCGGTGTCCGTGGTGAGCAGTGGAGTCACGGTGTGACCGACGATCTTGATGTCAGACTGCGCTATGCAGTCGACGGTCAAGACAGTGGCCTGGGTGTTGTTCCCCTGGATTTCGTCAGACACGAATTCCTTCGTGGGCTGGATCTCCTTGTCGAACAGGATCGAGTGAGTGCTCGGCTCCAGACAGTGGAGATCGAAGTTGAGCTGTAGGATCTGCGGCACGCTGACTGGCGCCGGCGGCAGCAGGATGTGAACGTCCAGAGTGTCCGGGAAGTTGGCCACGTACGTGGTCCCCGGTGCACAGTTCGGGTCTATCGTCTGGCCGTTGAGGGTTATCTCCTCAGCGAGAGGGGCCTGGCAGGTGTAAGAGACCTGAATGCCCTCATCGGGCGTGGCGTT
>SDBT01009676.1_pt1 | contig 15617 bp, 15 predicted proteins | sample 2277101 | NCBI WGS metagenome assembly SDBT01 (sample SAMN10404973, study PRJNA504765) | marine sediment metagenome | isolation source: marine sediment core GS10_PC15, 103 cmbsf | place: Arctic Ocean: Southern Knipovich Ridge | collected 2010 | reverse complement strand
GCCATATCAAAGTCATGCACATTAAAATCAAAAAACAAACCACCTGATCGGGGAATAAACTTAACATCGGGGCGCTTGGGATCACGATTAGTAATTTTAATGATATGGATATCACCTATTTCGCCGGCATCAACGATCGATTTAACCCTTAAAAAATCCTTATCAAAGCGGCGATTTAGCCCAATTTGCAATTTAACGTTATTGCTTGCAACCAGATCAATGATGCTATCAAACTGTTTTGGATCAAATGAAACTGGTTTTTCACAAAAGATATGTTTGCCAGCCATAGCAGCAGCTTCGACCAAATCATAATGTGCTGCCGATGAAGCAGCAATCAGTACTGCATCCAATGCTGGCTCAGCTAGCAAGACATTGAGTTCGCTTTTGTCATAGCGTTGAATGTTACGCTGCTGTACCCAACTCAAATCAAGATGCTCATCGATAACACCTGTAATACTGACTTCAGGGAAGTGTGTTAGCACATTATCGAGATGCATTTTGCCGATACGTCCGCAACCTATGATTAATAATTTTGTCTGTTTCATAACGATTCCTAAGGGGGGTCAAGTCTTTCGTTGTAAAGTTCGGTACTTAACCGAACTTTACAACGAAAGACTTGACCCCCTAAATGCCTGTGATTGAGTATATGTGTTCACGTCCCATTTTTGCATACGTGAGTGGATGCGCCTGCTTTGGATCTTGTTCCGCTTCAACAATCATCCAACCTTGATAATTGTTATGTGATAATTCATCAAGGATTGGTTTAAAATCAATTTGGCCATCCCCTGGCACCGTAAACACACCTGCTTTCACACTATCAAGAAAACTCATATTATTACGTTTAACTTCATCGATTTTACCCTGGCGTAGATCTTTTAAATGCACATGTACAATGCGATCAGCATATTTTGCAATAATATTTAAGGGATCAATTCCCGCATAAACTAAATGGCCCGTATCAAACAATAAATTAATCCGTGCGGGATCTGTATTCGACAAAAGGTGATCAATCTCATCTTCGTCTTGAATACCCGTGCCCATATGATGATGGTAAGCGATCTGCATATCATGCGCTGTTGCAATGTCACCAATTTGCTTTAATCCTTCAAATAAGGCTTGCCATGTCACCTCCGAGAATACCGGTTTATTATCACCAAAAACAGCAACATTCTTTCCCTGAATACTACCACCACGTTCACAGACAACAATGGTTTTAGCGCCAAGACTTTTTAAAAACATTAACTTCTCACTAAAGAGTTGCACAGTTTCTTGTTCGCGACCTGGCTCAGTAAAAAATATGTCACACCATTGACTAGCAACCTGTAATTGATGCGCAGACAATGCTGCTAATAAAACATCAGCCTCTTTAGGAAACTTATTACCGACTTCGCAGCCAGCGTAACCGGCCGCAGCCATTTCTTGAATGCATTGCTCAAATGGAATATGTTCACCCAATTCAGGTAAATCATCATTGGTCCAAGTTAATGGCGCAATACCAATTTTTACATGATTGAACATATGTATCCTTAATATTTTCTAGCCTTATCGATATGTTTTTGCATATCTTGATGTGCAGCAACAACGTTTTGCTGTTTAGACACAGGGCTTACTCCTACTCGCCACCAAGCGTCGTAACCATCGGTCATGGTACCCGGTAACGTTTTTATTTCGATTAAGGTTGAGACTGTTGCATGCTTAGCATCAGCGAGTGCCTGAGTTAATTCTTGAGTATTATTGACAGCATAGGTCTTAGCGCCTAACGCAGCTGCATATTGACAAAAATCAACGGGGATATAATCGCCGTCCAACTGATTATTTTTAGGATCACGAAAGCGGCGCTCATTGCCAAAGTTATTTCCACCTTGTGACGTTTGAAGATTTTTGATGCATTGAAAGCCGTAGTTATCCAATAAAATAATATTTATTTTTTTATTTTCTTGAATGCTGGTTAACAATTCTGAATGCAGCATTAAATAACTACCATCACCCACAATGACATAGACTTCCCCATCTGGTGTAGCCAGTTTAATACCTAGACCACCCGCAACTTCATAACCCATACAGGAATAAGCATATTCTAAATGATAGTCTTTCGGTTGTTGCGAACGCCATAATCGATGTAAATCCCCAGGTAAACTACCCGCAGCACAGACAATGACATCGTCTTTGCTGACAAAATTATTGATCGCACCTAAGATACTGGTCTGGGTATTGCCCTGCTCAGAGCTCAGCGCATACAAACGATCAACTTCTGCATCCCAATTATTTTTTAATTGTTTAACTTCAGTTTGATACACCTCACTCGAGTGAAAATCCGTTAATGCCTTATGCAAAGCAGCTAAGCCTTGTTTAGCATCAGCTTGCAGACAAAGCGCATCCATTTTATGCGCGTCAAAGCGATCAACATTGAGTTGGATAAGTGTTGTTTTCGGATCAGAAAAAAATAATTTAGACATCGTCGTGAAATCTTGTAAACGACTACCAATGGCTAAGATCACATCGGCTTGTTTCGCTAATGCATTTGCAGAAGCCGTACCCGTAACACCAATACCACCAACACTCATGCTATTATCCCACGCCATAGCGCTTTTACCGGCTTGAGTTTCAGCAACAGGTATCGCATGTTGCTCTGCAAATTGTTGTAGAGCATCACAAGCTAACGAGTAATGCACACCACCGCCCGCGATAATTAACGGTCGTTTTGCATCGCGCAATGCTCTAGCCGCTTGTTGCAAAGTATTTGGATCAGGTTCGCGACGTTCTACACGCCACACACGCTTTTCAAAAAAGTGAGCTGGATAATCATAGACTTCAGCTTGTACATCTTGCGGTAACGCTAAAGTCACAGCACCGGTTTCAACTGGATCGGTTAAAACACGAAATGCATTTAAACAAGCTGTCATTAATTGCTCTGGACGGACAATACGATCCCAATACCGGCTCACTGCTTTAAAACAATCATTCACTGTAATAGTATAATCGTGAGGAATTTCGATTTGTTGTAACACTGGATCGGGTTGCCTACATGCAAAAATATCCCCAGGTAATAATAATACGGGAATGCGATTAGCAGTTGCTGCGGCCGCACCGGTGATCATGTTAGTTGCACCGGGACCAATTGAAGAAGTACAGGCATAGATCCCTAAACGATTCTTCTGTTTGGCAAATGCCGTGGCGGTATGCACCATGCCTTGTTCATTGTTGGCACGGATAAAGGGTATCTGACAATCTTCAAATTGCAATGCTTCACCTAAACCGGTGACGTTACCATGGCCAAAGATACCCAGCACACCCTGCACAAATTTATATTCTTGATCATCGATGGCAATGTATTGCTGCGATAAAAAATGTAATAATGCTTGTGACATGGATAAACAAATTGTTTTCATCTTGATTCTCCTAATACTGTTATTTCGTAGTCAAAACTATAGACTCCAGACACGTTTATTGGCTTCCTTACTACGCGCCCAATCATGCTGCTCAGTAAATTCCGGCACAGTGTAAGGATCACCAGGCAAATGGCGGATCACCCATATGTAATACATGCCATAACCAGGCGCCGCGCATTGCGCGTGATCTAATTCATACAGAATTTTTAAAGTATCGTATTGCTGAACTTTAAAAACATGATCACCACTTTCACCATGACCATAACCCTGAGCTTCAGTAAAACGGTAATGATAGAGCTCAGGTTGCAGATGGTGATGTGGTGGATAACTCGACCAACAGCCGGGAAAATTAACCACTTCACCTAAGACTAGTTTTGCTTGCGGTCGATTACGGATATCAAAGATCGTACGTACAATACGATATGAAGTATCTCCTAGTAAACCTTTGCCACGATCCTCGTTTTCTAGCATGTTATTGGCATCAAAAACAATAGTTTCAAATGATTGATCATTCTCAACTTGCTGCACTGATAATTCGGCATCTGTTTCAGCTGTAATAGTCACAGTTTGGTTCGCAGCTAAATGAATTGCGGTGGGCGGTTTATCAAACAAAGAATGACGTTCAGCATGGTAAGTGTTACCATCATAATCAAACTTGATGCTACCCTGCATCAATAAATAAGCCGTTTCTAAATCCGATTTCGATTCTTTTTGCTCACCCGCTCGCATTTTTAAAATACCAAAATTAATGCCGGTATCATCTTTCGCTTCTGCAATTTTTGTTATTGCTGTATAACCGAATTTAAATGGCTGTTGTTGCTTAATTAATAAATCGTTAGCACCAACCCTCTCTTTTTCTAATATCATAATGACTCCTCTTGATGTAAAGCCAACAAAGTTTGATCTTGTAAAATGTTTCCATCCTTATCGTAATGCTCAATGAAGTAAAGCATTTCCTCATAATAAGGAATGGCTGGCGCACAACCATGTCGGGTAACCGCTAAAGCGCCGCAGGCATTTGCATATTGAGCACACGTATCAAGTGGCATTTGCCGCAACCAGCCACTTAAAAAACCACTCATAAAAGCATCGCCAGCGCCTAAGACATTAAGCACTTTTACCGGAAACGGTTGGCCGCTGATAACGTGATCATGATCAGGTGAATATATTTGACAACCTTTTTCTCCCGTTTTTAAGACCAGTAAGGCACCACAGAGTTTGCGTATGTTAATAATTGCCTGTTGAACATCATCACTATTACCCGCAATTTTGAATTCTTCCTCAGTACCGACAATCACATCGCAATATTGCAATACATTTTTATAATGTTTTGCAACTTCTTGATCAGCAACATAACGAGTTTCACCATCTGCCACTGTCGTTAACTTCCATAACACTGGACGATAATCAATATCAAAAATGATGGCCGGGTTATTTTGTTTTGCTAAGTCTATGGCATGATGTGATGTTTCGCGCATTTCTTTAGTCGACAGGCAAGTGCCTGTGAATAAAAAAGCTTTGCTATTGGCGAACAATTCTGGCTTGCAATGACTTAACTGCAATTGCATATCGGCACAGTTTTCACGGTAAAACATCAAGGGAAATCGATCCGGAGGTTCAATACCGAGTAATACCAAACCGGTTAAGTGATCCGCAGTCGCTTGCAAACACGATACATCAACACCTTCCTTCATTAAGGTATTTTTTAAAAAGAGTCCCATGTCATCGTTGCCAACACACGAAAGCATGGTGGACTTTAATCCTTGACGTGCAGTACCAACCGCAATATTACCAGCACAACCCCCTAAGTATTTACGAAAACTTTTAACTTCATTGAGTGGCGTACCGATTTGTTCTGCATAAAGATCGACAGCGACCCGCCCCATACAAATTAAATCAATTGAATTCATTTAATTCTCCTTAATTTGGATCGGCTGCCTTTGATCCAAAGATTGTTGTGCCGCTCGCGCGATGCTTACAGACATTAAACCATCGTTGCCATCAACTGGGCTCGGCAAATCTTGTAGGATACAATCAGCGAATGCGCTTAATTCTGCAATATAGGCTTGTTGATAACGTTCAAGAAAAAAGTGCAAAGGTTTATCTTTAATGACACCATTTTCCGTGCTTAACACGGTATTTGTTTCAGTATGATTGCTTGCTGACATGCTGCCACCCGAACCAAAAACTTCAATGCGTTGATCATAACCGTAAACCGCCTGACGACTATTATCGATAACACCTAATGCACCACTTGCAAATTTTAGTTGAATTACCGCCGTATCAATATCATTAAACTCTGCGAATGTTTGATCGATTAATACCGAGCCGTTAGCATAGACTTCGGTGATTTCACTTCCAGCTAAAAACCGCGCCATATCAAAATCATGAATACTCATATCGAGAAACATACCGCCAGATTGCTTGATATACTCAGCTGGTGGCGGCGCTGGATCATATGAAGTAATTCGAATTAAATGCACCCTACCCACTCGACCTGCAGCAACCGCTTGCTGGACTTTAGCAAAACTCGGATCAAAACGGCGATTAAAACCAATTTGTAATTTTACTTTAGCTTTATTGACCGCAGTAATAACTTGATAAATCGTATCGGTCTCAAATGCAATCGGTTTTTCACAAAAAATATGTTTACCCGCTTTCGCTGCAGCCATGATGTAAGCTGCATGCGTTGGTGTGGGAGAACAAATAATAACAGCATCGATCGCCTGATCAGCTAATATGGGATCAGGATCCGAATACGCACGCGTAATATTTCTTGCTGCCAACCACTCTTGGTCAAGATAAACGTCAGCAACAGCATGTACGCGCATAGCACGGTTAAATTTAATAATGTTGTCAGCATGGAGTTTACCAATGCGACCTAAACCGATAATGCCAATATTAATTGGGTTCATAATGGTTTCCTCGGGGGTCCGGAAAAGCAGGGGTCAGGACCTGACCCCCATCAAGATTTGTTTCAATTTGTTCTAAGGTAAACCCTTTGGTTTCCGGCACCCAAAAATAGGCAAATGCAATGGCTATCAGACACATTAAACCATAAAGCCAGAAGGTATCACTTGGGCCAATACGATGGAGTATCGATAAAAAGGTTATAGCAACGACAAAATTCGCGATCCATTGCACCCCAGCAACAAAACTCATTGCGAGTCCTCGGATCCGCAATGGATATATTTCTGCGATAATCAACCAAAATAATGAACCTAGGCTGACTGCATAACCAAAAATATAAGTCACCATGAAGCAGATCATGAGGAAATGCGACATACTGGAATTGATTTTAAATAAATAGCCAACGATTGCTAGACTGCAGACAGACACGGTCATACCCCATATTAATAAGGGTCTACGCCCAAATCGATCAACGGTGAACACGGCGATAATCGTCCCAAGAGTATTCACCACACCCATAATAAAGGTTGCAAGAATTTGTGTGGATTCACCTTGAAAATGAGCGGCTTTAAAAATATATGGGCCGTAATACATGACGGTATTGATGCCGACAAATTGCTGCAAAATCCCTAAACCTAAACCAATGATTAAAACTGGCCTGATCCGTTTGGAAAATAAATCACGCCAAGTGCCTTGTTTCTGGTGTAAGTGTTGTTGAATTTCAGCAAGTTCAGCAGCAACATCTTCACGTTGACGAATGCGTTGTAATACCTTCATTGCTTGTTGTTTTAAACCTTTTAATGACAACCAACGTGGAGTTGCCGGCATGAATAACATGCCGATCAAGAATAAAATCGCAGGAATGAAACCGGTCGCAAACATTAATCGCCATGAATGTGTTGGAATTAACGCGTAATCGACGAGAAATGCGATGGCTTCACCTCCTGAGATCATAATGCCGGATAGTAAAACTAAACGACCACGACTATTTGCAGGAGCCATTTCAGATATAAAAAGTGGAACTGTGTAAGATGTTATGCCGATGGCTAAACCTAAAATAAATCGGCCCATAATTAAATCAATAATATGCACGGCAAAAGAAACGATACCGGTACCTATAATAAATGTGATTGCTGCAGTGATCAACATTTTGCGGCGACCAAAATAATCCGCTAAGCGACCACTAAACATCGCTCCAATGAATGCACCCAACACCACCATACTAACAATCAATTCTTTATCAAAAGTGGTCATCTCAAATGATTTCTGAATAAATATCAGAGCACCCGAAATAATGCCAGTGTCATAACCGAATAAAAACCCACCGATTGCCGCAATGGCTGCGGTTAAACAAACGAAAAATTGATTATTGTGTTTTCGGTTAGCATCCATCATGTTGTTATCCTTTCCATAGCGTCATCTAGATCAATCAAGGAGGGACTATGTATACCTATCAAAATGGACTTCAACCAGCAGATCCTAATGGTATAACACTATGTTCTGTCTTCAACACCAGTTACACCTTCTTGCTTAGCACAATGGGCAGAACAATAAAATTTTTCTTGGTTTTCTACGCCATGACCTATGATCTTAGTTTTGCAGTGGGTGCATTCAGGTGCCAATGCCTGGATTGCACATTCAAAACTATCAAAAGTTGCAGATTTACCATTAATCACAACTTCAAATGTTTTATCATATTCATTGCCACAAACTTCACACTTAGCCATAATTATTTCTCCTGCGTTTGTAAATAGGTAGTAAACCACTCGCTGGCCTTTTCAACAACTTGATCCAGTGTCCCAGGCTCTTCAAATAAGTGAGTTGCGCCGGGAATAATTTCTAATTTGGTTTCAGCATGCATTTGTTCAATTGCATCTTTATTCATGTCAATAACAGATAAATCATTACCGCCAACAATTAATAACGTTGGAGCTTCAACCTTCGCTAGAAAATCACCTGCCAAATCAGGACGACCACCACGTGAAACAACAGCCTTTGTTTTGTCAATACGTTGTGCTGCAGCAACGAGTGCTGACGCAGCACCCGTACTTGAACCAAAATAACCAATATTCAAATCTTTTGTTGCGGGAAATTCACTTACCCAATCGGTTGTGCTAATTAAGCGTTCAGAAAGTAGAGGGATATTAAATCGTAACTCTCTGGTTCGGTTGTCAATTTCTTCCTCATCTGCTGTCAATAAATCAAAGAGTAATGTTGCTAAGCCAGCATTGTTTAACGCTTGCGCGACAAAATTATTACGCGGGCTAAATCGACTACTGCCGCTTCCATGTGAGAATATGACTAATCCTTCGGTATTTTTTGGAATGCTTAGGTTCCCTTCCAAAGAGATAGGGCCTAACTTTATGGCAACGGTATCTTGCTTTGTCATTTTGGTTCCTGAGATACAATCGATATGAGTATACGTTAAAAATAACTTTTTTCCATGCTTGACTTCTTTCATTAATGAATAAATGGGTATACGCCGCCCTCATCTGATTGTTATCATTGCAATCATGTCGCGATCAACAATACATCATGAACCACTGCCGGGCGCTGAGCCCTTTACTCAGCAGCTTCTAGTGAAATTAGAAGCCATGAAAGTAAAACGTGGGCCCCACTACACGCCGCGCACGCGGCATCGCAATCCAGATGGTTCGGCTAAATACACTAATCGGCTTTTCTTAGAAACGAGCCCGTATCTTTTGCAACATGCTCACAACCCTATCAATTGGTATCCCTGGAGTGATAAAGCGTTTGAAACAGCACAAAAACATCATCGACCTGTCATTATCAGTATTGGCTACTCAACCTGTCATTGGTGCCACGTCATGGAGGAAGAGTCCTTCGAAGATGAAGCAATTGCCAATTACCTGAATGCACATTATGTCATGATAAAAATCGATCGGGAGGAACGCCCTGATCTGGATGATCTTTATATGAGTGCCGTGGTAGCATTATCGGGACGTGGTGGATGGCCAATGACGGTTTGGCTGACGCCCGACCGCAAACCGTTTTACGGCGGGTCCTATTTCCCCGCACGCGATGGTGATCGGGGCGCAGGAATTGGATTTTTAACCCTTGCCGAACGCCTCAATGACATCTATCAAAACGAACCTGAGAAAGTGGATACCACCAGTCAATCCTTAACCCAAGCAATACAACAAATGCAAATACCACGCATAGGCAATGCTGTTCCCGTCGCAGATGTCATCGAAAAAGCGGCGACCTATTTCCGGTCGCATGCCGACATGAGTAATGGTGGGCTCACAGGTGCACCCAAATTCCCAAGCTCTCTTCCCATACGCTTTTTTCTGCGGCACTACCGCTTGACCGGCGAACAGAAAAGTCTGGAATTGGTAACGTTAACCTTGAATAAAATGGCTGCTGGAGGTATGTATGATCAAATCGGCGGTGGATTTCATCGTTACGCCACCGATCCGTATTGGCAAATTCCCCATTTTGAAAAAATGCTCTATGACAATGCCTTGCTGGCTTCAACCTATCTTGAAGGCTATCAAGTCACGGGAAACAAGCGCTACGAGCACATGACCCGCGATATTTTACAGTATGTTTCACGCGAGATGACTTCGCCCGAAGGCGCATTTTATTGCGCAACGGATGCAGATAGCCTTTCACAAAATGGACATCGTGAAGAAGGGATATTTTTCACCTGGACTCCCGCTGAAGTTAAGGCCGTGCTCGGCGACGATAAAGCGCAAGCCATTCTCTCTTATTACGCAATCACCGAAAAAGGTAACTTCGAACACCGCAATATTCCAAACACACCAAAAACACTAGCACAAATCGCGAAAGAATTAAGGCTGTCTACTAACGAACTGCAAACCCAAATCAACCAGGCAAAAACATTACTTTATGAAAAAAGAAAACAGCGACCCGCACCGTTGCGCGATGAAAAAATTCTGACAGCATGGAATGGTTTAATGATATCAGCTTACGCAAAAGCCGGGCTCATCCTTGCCGATCAAGACTATATTCATCAAGCCGAACTTGCAGCTCAATTCATACTGGATAAACTTTGGATTAACGGCAGGCTACACCGTAGTTACAAAGACCAACAAGCAAAACAAGCTGCCTACCTCGATGATATTGCTTTTTTTACGGCAGGATTATTAGATCTATATGAGGCTAGCTACAACACCAAATGGCTTGCAAAGGCCATCGAGCTCGATGACGTGCTTGAAAGTAAATATGAAGATAAACAGAACGGCGGTTTTTATTTAACGAGTACCGACCATGAAAAATTACTAGTGAAAATGAAACCGAGTCGTGATGGCGCGATCCCTTCTGGTAATTCCGTTAGCATCATGAATCTGCTTAGATTAAATGAATTCACGACGCAAGCGGCTTATCGACTGCGCGCAGAAAAAGCATTGCAATGTTTTAGTAACAATTTAACAACTCAGCCAGGTGAAGTTGGTGAGATGCTATTGGCACTCGATTTCTTTCTGGATAAACCCAAAGAGATTGTTATTGTGAATACATCGAAGGACGATAAGGGTTTTGAGTTATTATTAAATGTATTTAGAAAGCAGTTTATCCCTAATAGGGTCTTGTTGGTCGTTAACAATAAACAAACATTGCAATCACTGACAGAATTAACCCCTTTGGTGCAGGGAAAAATCGCCCAACAAGGAAAAGCAACAGCCTACGTGTGCGAACAAGGTGTTTGTGAATTACCAACACGTCAACCCGAAGAATTTGCCAAACAACTCCGAAAATTTACCAAACCCATGAAAACAGATCCACAAGAAAAGGGGTAACATGCCAACTCAACACGTGTACATGGCGAATTCGTATTGAATTAAAAAGATACTGCCAGCCCAGTTCAATTTACCCATTGCTGCTGTGTTGCGATTTCGCCACCTACACCCCAGATATTCTCTTGACCTCAGACATTCTCTGAATTAAAGTTCACTAGCGCGTAGTCATGATGCTTAGGGACAAGCGCAGTCGTTATAATTCTATAACCACTAACAACATAAGGAAATTTTGTTATGACTTATCAAGCAAGTACTTTTTCTGAAGTACCAAATTTTAACCCTGTTGCTCAACTTAACGGTAGCAAACAACCTGCAACCACCCACCTGCTACATACTCAATACGTACCAACCAATCCGTTAGCTACTCAAACTCACTCTCACTCTATTATCCCGAGTCACCAAGTCGCTGGCTTACCAACGGGTGTACGTTATTTCGATACCCAATTTCGCCCATACTCGCCTTCGTTTGATTTACTTAATCAACAGATTGCTCAACAACTTGTTAACGAGCCATTCTATGGATTACGCCAACCAGTTGAACCTACCCCATACAGTTTAACCACTCAGCAGGCTGCTCAAAACCTAGGTTACTTACCACAAGCCTTCGCCTCTTATGGTTTAAGCCAAACTTTACCATTTGCTCCACTGTCTTATGAACAACAAATTCAGACTCAACAACAAGCTTACTTGTTAGCTCAACAACAAGCTTATTCGTTGGCTCTACAGCAGAGCAACTCATCGTTAGCTACTTACCCAATCACACTAGCTAATCAACAAAGCTCGCAAAATGCTCTACTAAACCAGCAACAAGCACAATTGCAACAACAAGCTAACCTGCTAGCAATTCAGAATTTGTTAGCTCAACAAGCTTATGGTCTGTCAACCTCAGCGCAACCTGTTCAATCCACTCAACCTGAAATTAACTTGTTGGAATCAGCTGAAAACCACATTATTGTTGCTGAAGTCCCGGGTATTAATGAGAAAGATCTTGAAATCTACATCCAAGACGGAATTCTCACCATCAAAGGCAATAAGCCACAACCTGTAGAACTGCAACAGCAAGCAACCATTCATTCGCTTGAAAGTGCAACGGGTACCTTCTTGCGTTCTTTCAACATTCCTTACTTAACTGAAAAAACTGAAATTAAAGCTCAGTTAAAACAAGGTATCTTGCGTATTGAAATCCCTAAACTTAAGCAAGGCCAGGGTAACGATACCTATCGCGTTAAAATCAGCACAGCTGCTGTTACTACTAAGTAAAACCTACAGTACTTTAAGCCCTGAACTCACCTGAGTTCAGGGCTTACCAGGCCGAAGAGTACGGTGTCAAGTCTTGACGGGCTATTGCCCAAAGTAAAAAAATCTGAAAGCATCAATTTGTATTAAGCTAACAATGCATTTGAGAGCAGCCTCTTATACATGGATCCTTGTGCTAATTATAAATTGTGTATCATCCGGACTATTGATATCTTGGATAACACCACCTTCTAGTACCCAGGTGGCATGTACCCATTGGAGCCCAACTGTTGCTTGATGAATAAGCGTTTGGTTTTGCTTCCAACGACCATTGTATTCTACTACCACGTTGCACTGTGATGCGAGACCAGACTCGGGGTATTCCACTGGTGATACTCGAAACTGATAAGAGAGATCATATTGGCTACGATCGAGCGATTTTCCAAAACCCTGAGCCCACAGCGCATCTAAATCCAATTCATGCCGTCCTTTATAAAAGGTAGCAACAGCGCCACCTTGAGCGCCACCATTGCTGCCATTATTTGTGGGAATTAGGGCGCCACCTAATAGCCCTAATCGATACGTGCCCTCTGCAAAATCTTTTTGCCAAGCGGTATGTCGATATAAAACACTTAAATCACCAGAGCGATTAGATCCACTAGGAGAAATGCGAGAAGGGATCCCCAACAACAGGGTTTGCTTTCCTGTAATACCATAAGCGAGATTAGCAATAACCACATTTTGATTATTGTTAAACGTCCCTAAATCTTGCAAACGAAGCACTATGCCACCTTGCTCTAACGGCAAGGCGACGAATGAGCGTAATCCCATCGCAAATGATTCCGAGGTGAAAAGTGTTAGGCATAAAACAAATAGTGTTTGCCTATAAATCCGTGAGCTCATTGACTCACCCCTCTAGCTATATCCACATACGCCAACCAGTGTTCCCACGGATGGCAACACAATATAGGTTATAACAAAGCCCACTATCCAAATAGCAAATGCCATCCAAAAGACACGCTTATTCCACTTCTCAATAGCATTACAAAGTGCGGCTAACTTAGGATCAGCCGGACATGTTCGTCCTGGGCGCCAGAGTAACCAAGCGGTGATAGACAACAGTATTGCTGAAATCAAAAATATCCAGGTTTTATAGAGTGAAAGTGTGATCAAAATCGGAAATTGACTAATCAATGTAGCGATGACTGCACCTAAGCCAAGGGTAACAAAGATAATCGGCAAGACACAGCAAATTAGCGTTCCAAGCGAGAGGAATAATGTAAATAGACTCATCCCTGTCGTGCGAAATTCCTTCATGAAAGTTTGCTGCAGTTTTTGGGGTTTGAAATAATACCATGATAACTAAATCCTGCTTTACTAAAAATGTTCTTTAAGTCCTTATCAGAAAAACACATACCTTTGTCCGTGTAAACGGTCACTCGATTACTTTTTAAACTTACGTCAACTGATCGTACCCCTTTTATTTTCATAAATGTTTTTTTTATTCCAACTGCACAAAAAGGGCAGGAGAGACCGTGCACGCCAAAAACGTGTTTTGCAAAGGTGAGTTTCTTTGCCGCCAGTTGAGGATTGCTTGCATAAACAAAAGTGTTTAGTGAAAGCAGAAGTAGTGGAAATAAAAATAATAGTGAACGTTTTTTCATATGCATATCCTTTTTTTTGTTAGTGTGCTCATGACTTACACCCCATCATCACAACAATTTGTTTTGTTGATTTGTTTCGGTGGGCACTTCACACTGCCATAAGAACAATAAACACAGCAATCGCCTGGTTTTGGTTTTAATAATGCATGACACTCTTCGCATTCGTAAAACCATTGACAGGCATTAGTGGGCATGGTTTCTGCCTTTTTATGACTACACTGCGGACAGGTAAGCTCGGACCTCAGCGTTATTGTAGTGCTTTGTGCGTCATCGTTGCTTTTCAGGTCTTTTTTTGTCATTTCAATTTACCTCTCTATTATTATAATAGACCATGGACTATAGTCTAGGGTCAAGCCTCGGTAACAGAGAGAGTATATGGCAAATGAGCGCCGTTTCGTTTATAAATTACTTAATTGAACTTTAAGGAAAGAGTGATGATTAGCAAGAAATGGAAACTTAGTGTTGTTATGTTAATGGGTATATTGATTCTTAGCACTGCCTATGCAGATGGCAATGGAAAGCATGCAGGACATGGCGGCCATATGGATCACATGATGAAAGTTCAAAACATGCTTAAAAAAGAACTGGGTGGTTCTTACAATGCAAGTATAAAGAAGGCAACACCTAAAGAACTTATACAAGGAAAAGAAATTTATCAAAAACAGTGTGCAGCCTGTCATGGCTTACAAGGAAAAGGTGATGGTCCACTTGTTTCTGCTTTACCCTCTAAACCAGCTGACTTTACCGACCCTATTCATTCAAAATTTTATTCCGACCGAGCACGAATTTACATTATTAAAAAAGGCATACCCGGCACAGCCATGGCGGGTATGGAAAAAACTCTCGGAAACAAAGAAATTCGTTCGGTTTATCTTTATATAAAATCATTGCGAAAATGCAGTGGATCAGAAGAAGACCACAACTAAGTAAATTCCGCTACTACACTATTGACTCCACCTTGATACAGTATTTTAAGCATCAATCGGGCAGTATAGAATATAAGGACAAATAAGTTCTTCATGCTGTATGATATTGTGTCGCAGACATATTTTTCAAGTCTGTTTACAGACAATATTGTTTGAGAATTACAATTCGCCTAAGACAGGCTGGAAATCTCAAATTAGGGGTCAAGTTGAATAACTAGTTATTTGAATTTGACTTCATCGCTTCAAGCGTTTCAAAGCTGGCGCCTACATTGCCTTGGCGCTTCTCGAGATTTGTTATGCTGTCACTAAAAGAATTCATGAAAAAGAAACCACACATCAAACCGGCGCGAAACCAATGGCCACCATTATCTCTATAGTCTTGCTTTAGCTTTTTGACTTTTTGCTTATCTTTCAAACCTCCCTGAGGCGGGCGAACGTGATCATAGGCTATTCTACCAGCAGTTAAAAAAGCCTCGCTAACATTTTTCCCGGTTTTAGCTGAAGCTTCTATGAAAATCAGATCATGCGCTTGTGCAAATTCTTTTCCCTCTAGAGCGGGTACTGCGCGAAGCTTCTTTAAATCCAATTTCATTCCTACGAGGCAGATTGCAATATTTGGATCTGTTTTTGCCCTAAGCTCCATGAGCCAGCCTTCTAAATAATCAAATGTCGATCGCTGAGTAATGTCATAGCATAACAATGCCACGTGTG
>SDBT01009675.1_pt1 | contig 15617 bp, 19 predicted proteins | sample 2277101 | NCBI WGS metagenome assembly SDBT01 (sample SAMN10404973, study PRJNA504765) | marine sediment metagenome | isolation source: marine sediment core GS10_PC15, 103 cmbsf | place: Arctic Ocean: Southern Knipovich Ridge | collected 2010 | reverse complement strand
TTATCAAAGGTTAACTGGACAGGAAGAAACAATTATCAAAGAGCGAGAAGCAAGAGCAATTGTTGCTCAAGAAATTAGAAGAATTGAAAACAGAAGAATAGATACATCTACTAATGAGGAGATAACCTCAGTTAAAGATCGTAACAAAAAACTTTTCGTTTAGATCCGAAAGGGTCTGAAACAATACAAAAGTCTGGGACTGCAAAATATTTTGTTGGAAAGGGTTAACAGAAAGAAAAGGGAGAAAAAAAGGTGGGAAATATTCCTATTATGTCTTTTCACAAAAATAATCAGGGTTTGTTCAGGGTTCATAAGAGAGAGAGTTGATAAAAGATTAAGCGAAGATGACAAAACCTTTGGTCTCAGTAATTGTCACTACGAAGAAGTCTATCTCCATGATTATGGTACGGTCAGTGAAGCCAAGCAGGGTATTGGTAACTATATCGCCTTCTACAATCAGGAGAGACCGCACCAGTCACTGAATTATAAAACACCAACTGAGATGTACTTTGACAGCAATAATCAAAACAAGAGGCCTAACTGTATCTTAAATATGGCAAATTCGTGTCTTGACAATGGGATCCACCTTATTATATTATACCTAGATACTGATATGATTTTATCTAAGAAGGTTGTAGAAGAATGCATAAATGAATGTGAAAACGAAGACTGCGTTGCATTACACACTTCCGAAAGAATAGTAAACTTATCTTCCAGTCAGTTAAGTAATCTGTGCAATCGGACTCTTAACCTATATAATCAAAATTTTGGGACAAAAATTAGGGATTTTGAGAGAAGTTTTACAATGCTACTTGTATTAATGCAGTGAGGTTTGTAAGAAAAGACAAATTTTTGGAAGTTGGAGGCTTTGATGAAAGCTTGACAGGCCCCGAAGACTGGGATTTTGATCGTCGTATTAAAGAAATTGGAAAAGTTGATATAGTAAGTGCTTCTTTATGTCATAACGAAGCAGGATTTAATCCAAAACATTATTTAAAGAAAAAGAGTTATTATTCCAGCTCTTTTGATAAATATATTCAAAAATGGGAGGAAAATGATAAAATCAATAGGAAAGCAATTGGGGTTTTGGTATAGATATTTTGGAGTATTTGTCGAGGACGGAAAAGGGAGGCAATTATTGAGGTACCCAGTGTTGACTTTGGGAATGTATATCTTAAGGTTTCTAGCCGGGTTAAATTATTTACCTTTCGTAGGACAGATCAGGCAAGGTAGATGAAAAAAGTAAATAAATCAACTAGGAAGAAAATTTTTGTAAGCGGTGGAGCGGGATTTATAGGAAGTAATTTGGTGAAAAAACTTCTTGATATTGGATATTATGTGACAGCTTATGATAACTTATCTTTAGGTAAAATAGACTTTATTGAAAACTATTTGACTAATCCTGCATTCAGGTTTGCAAAAGAAGACCTCTTAAATATTCATGCTCTAAAAGAAAATATGGCCGACCATGATGCTGTTTTCCATATGGCAGCAAATTCTGATATAAGTTATGGTATGAAATTTACCGATATAGATTTGAAACAGGGGATATTGGCAACTTATAACATTTTAGAATGCATGCGCCTTAACAAAATTGAAAAAATAGTCTTTGCTTCCAGTTCTGCCATATATGGAGAACCAACTAAAATGCCTACCCCTGAGGATTACGGACCACTACTACCCATTTCTTTTTATGGGGCAAGTAAGCTTGCCTGTGAAGGCTATATTACTGCTTTTGTTCATAATTTTGGTATGCAGGCCTGGATCTATAGATTCGCAAATATAATAGGTAAAAATGGGACACATGGAGTAATATATGATTTTATTAAGAAGCTAAGGGAAACGCCGAATCGTTTAGAGATATTAGGCGATGGCAGACAGGCAAAGCCCTACGTCTATGTAGAGGATTGTGTAGAGGGCATGCTTTTTGCCTATGAACATAGCCATGATGCTGTAAATTATTTCAATCTTACCGGTAGTGGTACAACAGATGTGAACAGAATTGCTAAGATTGTTGTACAAGAAATGGGACTTAAGAATGTTGAGTTTGTTTATACTGGTCAAAGTCGTGGCTGGAAAGGTGATGTGCCGCAGGTAGAATTGGATGCTATTAGGATTAATAAATTAGGCTGGAGGCCGAAGTATAGTTCAGATGAGGCAGTAGAAATCGCTACAAGAATCTTAGTCAGACAAATAGAAAGATGAATCGGATAATAGTATGCAAGCTGTTATTTTGGCTGGTGGGTTAGGGACTCGATTAAGGCCGCTCACCCTCAGGATACCTAAACCAATGGTACCTAGTGGCAACAGACCCTTTCTCTATTATCAGCTGAAATTGCTTAAGAAGTACGACATTTCAGAGATTGTGCTCTTAGTAGGATATTTAGGTGGACAGATTCAAGATTATTTTGGCGACGGGAGCAAATTGGACTTGAACATTAGATACTCCTTTGAACGGAAACCCATGGGGACAGCAGGCAGTTTGAAACTGGCTGAAGAATTATTAAGAGATGAGTTTTTCATAATTTATGGAGATTCATATCTGCCTATTAATTATACGAAAGTAAAACAATATTTTAAGAAGCGTTGCAAGATGGGATTGCTAGTTGTTTATGACAACAAAGATTGGACAGATGTGAACAACAATGTAGCACTAGATAAGGATTTTAATGTAATGAAATATAAAAAACGCTTAATTACCAGTGATAATGATCTTAAATATGTGGAAGCATGGGTCTCTGTCTTCAAAAAACAAATTTTAGGACTTATTAAACCTAAGAAAGCCATCTCTTTAGAACAGGAGGTTTTCCCTGGGTTGATAAAAGAAAATCAATTGATCGCCTTTGTGACCAAACAAAGGTTTTATGATATTGGCACTTATAAAAGACTTAAGGGAATAAAGGAGGTATTAAAATGATAATCTCCCGCACTCCATTTAGAATCAGTTTTTCTGGCGGGGGAACAGATTTGAAAGAATTTTACAAACATGAACCGGGAGCAGTAACTAGCACCACCATAGACAAGTATATGTATATCACTGTAAATAAAAGGTTTGACCATACAATTAGAATAAGTTATTCACATACCGAAATAGTTAATTCCATAGATGAGATTAAACATCCTATTATCAGAGAAACGCTGAAATTGGTGGGTCTTACCGATTCTCTGGAGATGATCTCAATTGCTGACATACCGTCAGGAACTGGTGTGGGTTCGTCAAGCAGTTTCACCGTAGGCCTCCTGCACGCCTTGTACGCTTATAAAGGCCAACATGTAACAGCAGAACGACTTGCAGATGAGGCTTGTAAGATTGAAATAGACATTCTGGGTGAACCTATTGGCAAACAAGATCAATATGCTGCTGCCTACGGAGGGCTTCAACATATACAGTTTAATCCCGATGAAAGTGTTTATGCTGATCCGGTCATTTGTAAAAAAGAAACAAAAAAAATGCTTAGTAACAATCTCCTTCTTTTTTATACTGGTATCACCAGAAAGTCCTCTAAGATACTTAAAAAGCAAAAAAACGGCACCAAAGCAAAATTGAATTATTTAAGAGCAATACGAGATTTGTCATATAGAATAAGGTACATTTTAATTAGAGGAACAAATTTAGATGAATTTGGTGAGGCTTTGCACCAAAATTGGCTACTCAAAAAACAGTTGGTAGATGGTATCAGTAATGACAAAATTGACCAGTATTACAGAAAAGCCCGAAGTACTGGAGCCTTAGGGGGAAAGATATTGGGTGCCGGAGGAGGTGGGTTCTTACTTCTCTACTGCGAAAAGCAGTGCCAAAAAAAGGTTCGGGAGACATTAAATGAACTGAAAGAAGTATCTTTCGATTTAGAACCCCAAGGTAGTAAAATTATTTATGTAGGGTAGGGAGGGAAAAATGTTGGCACAATTAGTCCAAGATTATTTTGCAGGATTAAAGAAATGCCTTGATGAAATTCCTATTAACAAAGTTATGCATATAGCTGAAATCATTTATGAGACTTACGAGAAAGATAAGCAGATTTTTACTATGGGAAATGGAGGAAGTGCTTCTACGGCTTCACATTTTGCCTGCGATATTAACAAGGGGATTTCTTATGGATTGAAGAAAAGATTCAAAGTTATATGTCTAAATGACAATATTCCTACTATATTGGCTTACGCAAATGATACCTCATATGAAGACATTTTTGTAGAACAGATAAAGAATTTCTTTAGCCGAGGTGATTTGGTAATTGGAATTTCAGGAAGTGGGAACTCAAAGAATGTACTAAAAACTATCCGATTTGCAAATGAGAATGGTGGCAAAACAATAGGACTGACCGGTTTTGATGGAGGTGAGTTAGCAAACATAGCGCACCTTTCTCTCATAGTTCCGGTTAATGATATGCAACAAGTTGAAGATTTTCATCTGATAATAACTCACACATTACTGAAGATTCTTTACAAAAGATTAAGAGATATAGTATGAAAACGGTGTTGACGATCTCTCGATTTGCTCGACTAAATATAGACAGAGTGGAGGGCCAGCGATTAAAAGGGTTATGTCTCTTATGTGTCATTTGCTGCTTTCGTTTTGTGAGGCCAAAAAGAAGATAGATATATGGGGAAAATGAACAAGTTACGGGTATTGCTAATATTTCCACCAATTACTGCTTTGCCATCAGATTATCCTACGCCCGATCCTCCTTTGGGCCTGGCATATATCGCTGCCGTTTTGGAAAAACATGGCTTCGATGTTAAAATTCTTGATGCATTTGCGCAGGGCTTGAATAATGTAGAGCAGAAATCTCGCGACCGTATTCGTGTAGGTATGAGTGAAAGTAATATTAAGAATTATTTGTTGAAGTACGATCCTGGTTTGGTTGGTATTTCTTGCGCGTATACGGCACATCTTCAGAATACTTTTAGAATAGCGCAAATTGTTAAGGAAACGATTCCCTGTTCAGTAGTTATGCTCGGTGGCGCTCATGCTACTTCTGAGGCCGGGCTTCTTTTGAAGAATAGAAATATTGACCTAGTTGTTATGGGAGAAGGAGAAATGACCGTGTTGGCATTAGCCACAGTCTTGCAATCTGGTGGTGATATGACGAAAGTAAATGGGATTAGCATCAGAGTGGGGGAACGGATAGTTCGAACCCCTCCCCGGCCATATATCGACGATTTGGATGAACTACCCTTTCCAGGGTGGCATCTCCTACCCATGGAAACATACCTGAAAAGCCAAACATCTACAAGGTCTTATGCAATGCGCTTGCCAAGAACAAATATCATAACTAGCAGAGGATGCCCATATCATTGCATTTTTTGTTCGGTACACACAATTTGGGGAAATAAATGGAGAGGCAGAAGCGCCGAAAATGTGATTGCCGAAATGAAATTTCTAGTAGACAAATATGGAATAAGAGAATTCTATATCTTAGATGATAACATAACAATTCAGAGAAAAAGAGTAATGACAATATGTAACCTGATGATTTATAGCAGTCTTGATGTGAAGTGGGCCACACCTAATGGTGTAGCTGTTTGGACATTAGATAAAGAGCTTCTATTGAAGATGAAAGAAAGTGGCTATTATCGCCTCACACTTGGTATTGAGTCAGCTGCAGAGAAGACATTGGAATTCATTGGAAAACCAGTGAATCTTCAAAAAGCTAACCAAATCATCAAAACTAGCAATAAGATTGGTCTATGGACCCATTCCACTTTTATATTTGGGTTTCCTGATGAACAAATGAGTTCCATTATGGAAACAATTAATTTCGCTAAAGAATCATGGTTGGATTTTGCCAGTTTTTATATTGCAACGCCATATCCGGGAACAAAACTGTATGATGCTTTTCAAGAATATAATCTCTTAAATAACGAAGGGGAACAACCACATGACTCTCAATACAGTTCTATTACCCATGCAGCGTATAATACGCGATATTTTGCCCGGCAAGAGCTAAATAAGTTACGGAACAAAGCCTATAAGGGATTTCTGGAAAATAGGCTCAAAAGATTCTTAAACCCCATTCTTTTCCTTCGACATCTCTGGCCAAAGATCAACTCATTCGAGAAACTTAGTTATTTTTTGAAACTTCTCTTAAATGTTGTGGCGATGAATATTAGTCAAGTGAAAACAGGAGAAATTAGAACCCATAAACGATGAGGGCCAATCTGTAAAAGCATTCTTTCTAAATCGTGATACCGTGGGGATGAAACATATTAAGGATACCTCTTCCTAAGGTTATGTTTAGCAAAACTTCAGAACGAAATAACTATGGTTTGCTCTAGTGATTAAGGATTCTGATTTGTGTACTATGAGGAAGAAGATAGTAGTGAAATTAGTTCGGGATGGTAGCCGGTGAAGAAGACCATATTGATGATCTCTCCCTTCGCTCGACCAAATATGGGTGGAGTTGAGGTCCACTTGGAGAAGCTCTCGCGGTATTTGGTCACCAATAGTTTTAAGGTCTACCTTCTTACCTATCAACCCCTTATGGCTAAAGCCAGAGGAGCAAAAATTGAGAGGGATAAGGACTTGGAAATTCATAGAGTAACCTGGTTTGGCCGGGGGCTCTTCCCTATTCTGGAGCCTTATTTTTTCCTGGAATTCATTTATCTCTTTCCCGGTCTTTTTCTTAAGAGCCTCTTCTTTTATCTAAGGAGACATGGAGAAGTCGATGTTATCCATGCTCATGGGTTGGTAGCGGCCTCTATCACCAAGATACTTGCTAAAATTCATCCTAAGAAGTCAGTGGTCAGTACTCATGCTATCTATAATTTTACCCGGCATCGGCTGTTAGCCCTTTTAGTCAAATGGGTATTATGCTCTTTTGATAAGATTCTGGCCGTGGGCGAACCTTCCCGGAAGGAATTGATCCAGATTGGTTTGCCGGAAGTAAAGATCAGTATCCATCCCAATTGGGTCGATCTCGGTTATTATTGTCCTCTTGACAGAGATGATTGCCGCAGAAGACTTCAGCTGCCAGTAAAGGATTTTATCGTTCTCTTTGTCGGCCGCTTCACTAAGTATAAGGGAATCGAGGTTTTGTTAGAGGTGAGCAGAATAGCTAATTCAAATATAAAGTTTGTTTTCATTGGATTTGGCCCCGAAGCTGATATGATTAAGAAAGTCTCCCAGCACCAGAAGAATGTCATCTTTATCGGTAAAATTCCTGAGGAAGAACGGTATAAGATTATTGAAGCCTATAATGCTGCTGATCTTTTCGTTGCTCCAGTTCAATATGAGGAAGGTTTTGCTACTGTCTTTCTGGAAGTGATTGCTTGCGGAACTCCGGTAGTCACTGCCAATAGAGGTTGCCTACCCTCTTTCTTAGATTCTGAGGTGGCCGATTTGATAGAACCCACGGTAGAGAACGTTGCTCATAGGATCGAGTATTACTTTCGGAATAGGGACCAATTATCGAAGAAGGCAAGTGCTTGCCGACCATATGCCGAGGATAATTTTAGCCAGAGGAATGCTAAGGTTATAGTAAATAGTTATGAGTAGTAAGTTAGAGGAGATACTAACGAATGTGGGGGATTTAGGATTTAGACGGAGAATTATTACCTTACTGGGATACCTTGATATCAAAGATTCTGATCTTGTCTTGGATTGTGGTTGTGGGGAGGGTTTTTATTCCGTGCTTCTCTCTGAATTATACCAATGTCGGGTAATAGCCGTTGATATCGATAGAGAACTTTTAGAAAAGGCAAAAAAGTGGATTGGAAAAAGAAAGAATGTTAGTTTTCAAGTGGCAGATATTATTGAACTCCCTTTTGGAGATGAGACTTTCAATAAGATTATTCTAAGCGAGGTATTGGAGCATATTCCGGACGATGGAAGGGCGATTAAAGAGATCTACCGAGTATTAAAGAAAGGAGGTATCGTAGGAATAACTATTCCTAATCATAATTATCCTTTGTTCTGGGATCCTTTTAATAAGATAAGAGAATATTTTGGATTGGGACACTTTAGCCCAAATAGTGGATTCTGGGGGGCAATTTGGGCTATGCATCTACGACTTTACTATCCGGAAGAGATTAAAAAGTTAGTGGAAAAAACTGGATTTAAGATTGAGAAAATAGAAGGACTAACCCATTATTGTATTCCTTTCAATCACAATATATTATGGTTAGGAAAACAGTTTTATACTCGGTTACCAGTACCTAAGGGTATCTATGAATCTATGGAGAAGTTTGAATGGAAGAAAGCCCATCAGAAAAAGGTTTTTAATCCATTACAATGGATTCTGCAGATATTCAGGATAGTTGACGGATTAAACGATAATTTTGATAGTTTGCAGAGATCATCGATGTGTATTGCTCTGGAGGTCATGAAATGAGATGAAGATCCTATTTATTGCTAATGCCATTGTGGGAGAGAATCCGGGATTGAGCGGGGGAGAGGTAAGATTCATAGGGATTGCGAAATTCTGGACAGATAAGGGGTATGAGATCCACCTCATGAGTGCTAAGGGGGGAAAGAGGCTCTGATCTGGTTTTGGATTGTGGCTGCGGGGAGGGTTTTATGTCATGGTGATGACCCAATTGTTTCCTAATGCCGAAATCATTGGTCTCGACCATGACGCCCCTCTTTTGGAGAAAGCCAAAAAATGGATAGGCAAAAATAAAAACGTGAATTGGGTGGTTGGGGTTATTGATAGATTGCCTTTTCAAACCAACGCTTTTGACAAAATAATCTTATCGGAAGTGTTGGAGCATTTGCCGGACGATCTCAAGCTCCTTAGAGGGGTTAGGAGAGCTTTGAAGCCCGGAGGCATTCTGGCGATTACTGTGCCTAACCACCACTATCCTTTTTTTGGGATCTTCTGAATTGGTTAAGACAACATTTGGGCTTAGGTCACTTTAGCCCGGATTCTGGTTTTTTTGGTGGCATTTGGGCGATGCATTTGAGGCTCTATTATCCCAATGAAATCAAACAATTGGTGCGAAAAGCCGGCTTGAAGATTAAGAAAATGAAGGTGCTCACTCGCTATTGTTTTCCCTTTAATCACAATATTTTATACTTTGGCAAGCAGTTTTATACTAAGTTGTCGGTTCCCAAATCGGTTGTTAAGACAATGGAAAAGTTTGATTGGCAAAAAATGGTGAAGGAAAAAGCCAAATTTAACCCCATAAGGACGGCTTTTAGGGTTTTTGAAATGATTGATAAACTAGATAATCACCAGATAAAATTGTCTGAGTCATCAATGGGTGTTTTTTTACTATGCGAGAAATGAAAGTTTTATTCATTTATCCGTCCATCGGTCCCGTTTATCCTCTCCAGATTGCTGCTTTATCTGCTTTTATTAAGCAAAAGGGGCATCAGGTAAGACTTTTAAGTTTTGAGTTAGGACTCTCAACAGAAATTTCTAGAAAAGTTTACAGCAGGATAAAAAAAGAGATTGGTTCCTTTGATCCGGATTTTGTTGCTTTTAGTTGCTATGAAATGTCATATTTCGTCATTAAAAAGATTAGTCGCTATATCAAAAAAAGATGGCCTCGCCTAAATATTATTGTAGGGGGGTATTATCCGACTTTAGCTCCCGAGGATGTGATTAGTTGTCCGGCTATTGATATTATCTGCATTGGTGAAGGAGAAAGGCCCTTGGCGACTTTACTTAACCTTAGGGGAAAAGGCAAAAAGACAACAAAAATAAACAATCTTTGGTTTAAAAAGGGTAAGAAAATAATAAAGAATCCAGTTGGGCCATTGATTGAATGCTTAGATGACCTGCCTTTTCCAGATAGAGAATTATTGGATTATCAGGCCCAGATTGACTCAGGAGAAATAGGTCAAAGAACCGTTAAGGTGATGGCAACAAGAGGTTGTCCTTATTCTTGTACTTATTGCGGTAATAAATATTTTCGGTTGATTTATCCAAATAAGCATAAATATTTGCGTTTTCGCACCCCAGAAAATGTTATTAGTGAAATAAAGCGCTTAAAAGAAGAATATCATTTTGATATTGTTGGTTTTCAAGATGACAATCTGACTCTGGATATTAATTGGTTAAAGATTTTTGCTAAGCTTTATAAAAAAGAGATAGGGGTGCCGTTTTATTGTGCTACTCGTATTGAGCCATGTTCTGATCAAGTTCTTAATATTCTTAAAAGAGCTGGTTGTTATTTGTTGTTAATCGGCGTTGAGAGTGGTGATGAAAAATATCGCAGAGAGCTAATGAAGCGTTATATGACTAATAAGAGGATTATGGAAGTTTTTAGAAAGGCTAGGCAAAAAAAATTATTGACCTGGTCCTTTACGATGGTTGGTTTGCCCTTTCAGAACAGAAGAACGATCTTGAAAACTCTTTGGTTAAATTGGCGGTGCCGACCAGATTTTGTGATGTCATCTATTTTTTATCCCCTCAAAGGGACTGAACTTGGTGATATTTGTTACCAGAATGGTTGGGTCAATTTTAAAAAGCGAGAGAAAGTTACTTCTATAGCTTGGCAGAGTATTTTGGATCATCCTATTCTTTCTGAAACAGAAATTCGCCTCGCCAAATACCTCAATTCGCTAACAGCCTCAAGAAGTAAGTTTTTTTGGAATGTCTTATTTGTTAGGTTGAAGAATTTACTAATTTATCGACGCTGGATCTGAAATGAAATTCAAGATTAGTGAAGAAAGATGGCAATTAGCTCAGGGGTAGGAGTTAAAAGACTGGAAAGAAGGGGGAAACTATAGCCGATGAGCTGAAAGAAATGAGGATTAAATATTCTCAAACTCTTCGTCAGGTTTCCAAGAGAATAGGCGTTAAGAGAAGCTGGTCAATTCTCGATCTTGGTTGTGGCCCTACTTGCATCTCCCGTTTTTTACCACCTTCCCAAAAAGTAGGCATTGATTCATCGGCTGAGAAATTGGGGATTGCTGGTAAGAGAATTGCTGATGTTAGGGTCTTTCAGGGCAGGGGAGAAAAAACCCATCTTCCTGTTGAGAAGTTTAATTTAGTTATTTGTCGTAATGTCATTGATCATGCTCAGAATCCAGGAAGAATTATTGAAGAAGTTGGTCGGGTTTTAAAACCGAAAGGATATCTTATTTTATCTTTATATGTTTATACCCCTTTCATTACCTTCATGAAGACTATCTCGGGATTTGTTCCTCAATTGAAGAATATTCCTCATCCCTATGCTTTCTCCACGAAATCGTCCGAGAATTTGGTTTCTAGTAAATTTAGTGTCGTTGAGAAAAAACTGATCCATACCGGTTGCCACGCTAATGATTATGGGAAGATTAACGAGGAAGCTGGGAAGCGCTCGTTACCAGAGAAGATTGGCTTGTTTTTCAATTTCAAAATTTTTAGATATGATTGGTTCGTTAAGGAATTACTATTCATTTGCAGGAAAAATGCTTAAAAAGCCTTATGAAAAAAAGCAAAAATAAACAACCTAAAAGCTGTTAATGAATTTGATTTTTGTCGACATCCTGTCAAGTAGTAGAATACAAGCAAGGGTTTTTGGGAAGGGGTGATTATGGATTACAATTCAAAATATAGGTTTGGTACCGATGTTTCGTATTTATTCAAAGATAAAATTCTGCCATTGCTTAAAAATAAAAAAGTTTTGGAACTAGGTTGCGGGACTGGAGAATATTTGCTATACTCCAGCCCTAATTCATTGGGCCTGGACATCTCCCCTTTAAATTTAAAAAAAGCCTCGAAGAAGGGACTTCGGGTTAAGCGTTTTGATTTAAATAATCCTCGTCACTTTGCCGAAAAATATGAGTTAGTCTTTGCCTCACATATCTTAGAGCATATCGATTGCCCTGTTTGTTTATTGAAGTTTGCCAATCAATGCTTAGTTGGCAATGGAAGAATTATTATCTCTATTCCTAATGAAAATAGTTTTATGCACTTAAAATATCCCTATTATACTTGTGATGGAAATCATCTGTATGGTTTTACGGTCTCTAATATGATCGAGCTTTTGGGTTATACCGGCTTTAAAGTTACGCAAGTTCATTTTGATTATTATTCTACCTTAACAAGACGATTAAAGATCAACAAATTACTGCGGGTCTTAGATTTTATGCCCCCTCTCTTTAGAACACCTTTTGCTTGGGCTTTTTGGTTCATTGGTGAAAAAGTAAGGCGAATGGAATGAATAGTATTTTGGTATTTTTTAATCAAATGTTAACGCCCTTTTTAGGAAGCGGAGGGGATATACGCTGTGTTGAGACAATCAAGAGATGGAGGGGTTTGAATACAGAGATTGTCGGACCCAAGGTTGCTGGATTTCTCAAAAAAGAACTAAAAACTAAGCAACTTTATTCTTTGCCAAAAACTTTTGTTGATCGCTGGTATCAAAAAAAGAAATCGGTTTTTTTAATCGCCCCACTTTATATCTGGAGAGGAATAGACGCAATTAAGCTGCTCAGGAATCATCATCCTGAAATTATTTACACAACTGGCGATTTTATATGCAACATATTACCAGCCTTTAATCTTAAGAAAAAAAATCCTCTAAAAACAAAATGGGTAGCTAATATTTTCCATATCAATTTGCCTCCGACTAAAAGGGAAAAGAATAAATTTTTGTTTGCATTAGGCTCTTTTTTGTTTCAAAGGATTAGTTTTCTTCTTCTCAAGAGAGCAGATTTAATCTTTCTTTTAAATAGAAGAGTCAAAAAATCATTAATCAAAATGGGGTTTAACTCTAGAAAATTAATTGTTTTAGGAGGGGGTGTAGGTATTGCTAAAATAAAGAGAATAAAACGAGAAAAGCCAAGACGAGATGATGTTGTTTTCTTAGGAAGACTTAATTTGACTAAAGGGATATTTGATCTGCCTAAAATTTGGCCTTTAGTTTTAGAAAAGGTTCCTGAGGCCAAATTAATATTAATCGGGGCAGGAGAAAAAAAGGTCATTAGAAATTTAAAAGATGAATTTGCCAAGATTGGCGTTTTAGATTCCGTTGAACTTAAAGGTTTTATCGAGAAAAGCGAAGATGTTTATAAAATTATGAAACAAGGCAAAGTCTTTGTTTTGCCCTCATATGAAGAAGGGTGGGGGGTTGTAGTTTTTGAGGCCGTCGCATGCGGTCTATCACCAATTACTTATGATCTTCCTGTTTTTAAAGAAATTTTTGGAAAAGATATTCAGACTGTGTCCACCGGTGATACTACTCTCTTTGCTAAATCTATATTTAAGTTTCTAAGCAATGAAGAATTAAGGAAAGAGTATGTTCTTGGTCTTAATGAAAAGGTTAAAAGATATGATTGGGATGTTATTGCTAAAAAAGAGTTGAAGATTATTAAGGACTTATGTGACGGTTTGTCTGAACCAAATAAAAGGTAATCCATGAGCAAATTAAGAAGAAACATCTTTGTGGTACTCTTTTATCTTGCTATCTCATTGTTTTTTTTCCGTGGTATCCTTACGTCACCAGGATTAATTATTGGTGGCGACTGGAGTTTGCCTGAGACGTTTAGCCAAATGCATAATTTTATGACCAGTGGTTCGTCTCTTTGGCGCTATACGGAGTCTTTGTTTGGCTCTCAAGCCACCCATCTAAATGATTATCCCTTTCGTTTACTTGTTGGCTTGCTGCCGACTATAAACATAAGTGGTGGAGTCCTTAATAAATTCTTATTAATATTTTTATTTACTTTGGCAGGATTTTCAATGTATACATACTGCCGCTTCTTAAACCTTAAGGCGATCGTTTCCATCTTAGGCGGTTTCTTTTTTATTACCACTCCTCTTTTTTTCAACTATGCAATAATGGGATGGCAGCACGTGCTTTTGTCTCTTGCCTTACTACCTTTTGCTCTTATAACATTTACGAAATCTATCAAAGAACAGAAAGTCCATTATGCAATAATAACTGGGTTTCTGTACTTAATCGCCTTTTGGCAGTCTCAATCCTTGATCTGGTACCCACTTGCTTTTATTTTGTTATCTTTCTTTATAGTCCGTTCACCAAGAGAACTTATATCTACTATAAAATCATTAGTTATCATTTTCTTGATACTGTTTTTGATGAATATACAATGGTTGCTCCCGTTGTTAATAGATCCAAGCAAGGTTATTAGTCAGGCTGTTTCCCACTATGATATCGCTCGTTTTGCATTAAGATTAAGCAATATCAATCTGTTAAGATTATGGGGAAGCCTTTATAATTATCAGTACGAATCTGCTTTTCCATCTTCCTTATTATTCATAACATTTATACCACCTGCGGTTGCTTATCTCGCTTTTATATTGAAAAAGGATAGAGTAGTTTTGTTTTTTACATTATTCTCTCTATTGCCGTTAATTTTTTTTATAGGACGAGAACTATTTCAATATGTGCCATTTTCTAATGTTATCAGAGATTCTAGTAGATTTATAACTCTCTCCACTTTGGCTTACTCGGTGCTCATTGCAATGACCTTTGACGCATTATTCAGTCGAGAAAATAAGCCATCATCTAATAGGCTTAAAATAATCGGATATAAGAATATCGTTGGGTATATTTTAGTGGTTTTAATTGTACTAAATTCCTATCCATTTTGGACAGGCGAGCTATATGGCACACCTAAGCACAGCTATGATATAAGACTGAGAACGCTCGAGTTCCCAAGCGAATACAATGCAGTAGAAAACATGTTAGCCAAAGAAAAGGGCAGTTACAAGGCGCTATACCTTCCTCTAGGAGGTCGTTTGGATTTACTATACGATGAAAGGTTTCATGGAGCCCACCGCGAAATTACTGATATCTTTGGCTATTTTGCTCCTGTTCCTGGTGTGATTGGCATTTCAGATAAGGGGATTGGTATTGCTCAAGATTTTGCCCAAATCCTGCAGTTAAATATTAACTCAAATGAAAGTCTTTATCTATCAGACCTATTGAATCTTGCAAACATCAAATATGTTATTATTCGTTTGAATACGTATTTAGGTCCACCGGGACAACCTTGGATGAAAGAGATTACTTACAAACTCGGGAGAGAAGATAGCTTTCGCAATATTCAAGAAATTAATTCAATAGTAGTTTTTGAGAATACCAAAGTCCTCCCTCATATCTATGCCTCCCCTGATACAACGGGTTTATAGGGTTTGTTGAGTTTGTTGAGTCAACAAGGTTTATTGAGTTTATAGGGTTCATTGAGTTTATTGAGTTTTATTTGCCATAAGACATTTTATATTGTAAAATAAAATAAAAAAGTTTAAAAAATATAATTGTAGGATAATAAATAATGTTAGGCTTGATGATTGTAAGAGAAGTACGGGAACACTTATGTGAAGATTATACCAGGAGGTAAGAATGTTTACTGCAAAGGAAATTTTGAAGGATGCATTGACCTTAAAGCCTGCTGAGAAAGCAGAATTAGTTAATAAGCTGCTTTCTAGCCTGGATAAGCCGGATAGAGATATTGATCAATTATGGGCTAAGGAGGCAGAGAGTCGAATTGATGCTTTCGAACAAGGAGAGCTAAAGGCTATTACTTTAGAGATGGTTTTGGAGAAATATAAGTAGGATTAACGATGCGGATTCGGTTTTTGGAAATTGCCCAGATCGAGCTGGATGAGGTCATAGAATATTATAACTATGAAGAACCTAAACTTGGTGATGCGTTCTTAACCGAAGTGTTGAATGCTCTCGACAGAATTGGAAAATTTCCTGAAGCATGGCACTCCTGTTCA
>SDBT01009674.1_pt1 | contig 15617 bp, 14 predicted proteins | sample 2277101 | NCBI WGS metagenome assembly SDBT01 (sample SAMN10404973, study PRJNA504765) | marine sediment metagenome | isolation source: marine sediment core GS10_PC15, 103 cmbsf | place: Arctic Ocean: Southern Knipovich Ridge | collected 2010 | reverse complement strand
GCGCCCAGAGGGAAAATACCGTTCTTGACTCCCCCAAGCTCGAGAAACATGGCATTTAACGCCGTATGAGTTAAAAATAAGGCTGCAAGCCGGCAAAATGATAATGTGTGGCCTAACGACTCGATGAAAACTTCGATGGTAAAGTCAATACCCTCCATGAAGTTTTCAATCTTTGTCATGACGAATAACATGATAATCAAGGGAGTAATGACGAGCATTAAGAACATTTGTAAACCTTCGCCGAACCAAACGGTTATTTGTGAAATGCCTCCCCAATGAACCCACATGAAGAAACCGCCAAGTAGAAACCATATCCAGCAAATGGCGACAAGAATATAACCAATCTCTCGTCTTTTGAGGTGATTTATTACGCGTAAAACTAAACCAAGCGTGATAAAGGAAACACCAATTAAGATGGTAAACCTTAACAGTGTAAGTGGTTCGTGCATGGGATCAAACCCGCCGAACTTGAAGGGACCGATTTGGAACAACAAAACGGGATGGAGAATTCCAGATGGACCGAAAAATTCACCAAACAAGTATCCAAAGCTCATCGCAGAAATACCACAAAACATTATTATTCCTGAAGAATGCAACAGACCCTGTGTAATTTCCCCCCTTTTACTTATATCAACCCTGCTCCTAATGATAAAGAGCAAAATACCCCCAATAAAGAGAATTAAACCTTGACCAACATCTGCAAACATAATACCAAAAAGAAAAGGAAATGTTAGTGCCATCAAATAAGTCGGATTAATCTCTCCCTTACGCGGATATCCGACGGAAAATGTTAGGTTTTCAAATCCTTCAAGCAACTGGGGAGGGTGTCTGATAACGTTAGGCACATTATCTTTGGATTTGGGTTTTTCCTGAACGATAAAACATTTCCCGTTCGTGATCTCATTAATCCCCTCTGTTATTCTAAGAATCTCTTTTTTCAAAACCCATGCTTCAAAATAAACGATTGTATCGCATTGGGCCATCTTATTCTCTGCTTCAAGGAGAGCATCGACTTTCAGCGTCATTCCTTGAAGGTTCAAGAGATTCGATTGTAAGGTGCCTATTTCAGGAACTTTCTTAATGGAATGTTCTTCGGAATACGCACTACTTTGCAATTCCAAAACTTCCTTACCAGTCTCCTCTAGTTGATTGTTGATGTCAATTAGGTGGTGATTAGCCTCGAAAAGCAGCTCTTTCGAAGTGTGCTGTCCAGCAGGAGTTTTATATTTTGAGTTCAGTTTTTTATGTGATACTTTCCACACCTGGAGTTGTTGACTTGTTTTATTTACCACGGCTGAAGTTAAATCGAGTAACTCGATAATAGGGTTTGAATCTTCCTCAATTTCCGTTAACTTCTGCTCTATGCTAGAAAGAATTTCTTTAATCGTGTTTCCAGGTAGAAGCACCACCTCACCATCTATATCATCGAGTTTTAAGTTAAATTCTTCAAATTTCCTTTTAATTCGTGTTTGGATATCTGAATTCGTTTGTAATTCATCCTTAGGAATCGGACATGCATGCAAGAATCCGTTATATGATTCCTCTTCGCAATCAACCTTGATATATTGAGCAACTCCCAAACTGCTAAGGAAGAGAAGGACTGGTTCCTGGTGCCTTTCGAGTAATATAACCTTGAGTTTTTGTAGATCTGGCATAGTATTCACCAGAAATTATCTAATTCTGATATGAAAGGGATAACATTTCTTTGGGTATAAATGATCCAATCCTTCTTACTTAAATTATATATTTTTTGAGGATTGAAGTTAAAAATCCTTAATCTAGTTAAGGATGGACCATTCTTGTGGTTTTACATTATATGTAAAGGGTAAAAATTGTATTTAAACTTTAGCATATAAGTTAGTTTAAATTTGCAAAGAATTAGACTAATTTGTTCTATTTTAGAAATATTTTCATAGAGAAAATTTTAAGATCTGTGGGGATTTTAATATGTTAATTTATAAAATCTATAACTGGAGGAAAATAGCCATTTCTAATCTATATCAAAACTACATTAATGGAAATGCTCGTATAAAAAATGCCCAACTTGTTTTTTTCCATTATAGAAAACGGGTGTCCCTTGTTTATCTTTTCTTTTCCCCATGATTCATCTGCTATCTAAATAAAGAGGGGGCTTCTCATAGTTTTAGTTACATAAAAGATGGAAGATAATTCAATATGACATTTTTTGTGTTTTCAACTATACTTAAAAGCCAAGAGGTTCCAACCTTTTTGATCTCTTCACTCAGATTTTGTATCTCACTAATAAAATCCTTATTTGTTGTATCTATGTTGTCTAAAAATTCATCCTTCATTTCCTCATCACCAGAATATGATAGACATTCATTAAAACCCTTCTCTATTTCTTGTATATTCTCAAATAGTTCCCTTTCTTGATTTATCAAGTCATTTGACACTTCATTATCCTTAATAGATTTATATAATTCAATGGATTTTTCCATCTTACTAGCTAATTGTTTGAATCTTTTAATTCTCTCATTGAATATAATCTCAAGTTTTTCCAGTGCACCTTCATAAAGTAGTTTTTCCATAGCACTTCCCTGAAAAAATTTAGAACGTACAATTAGATACCATTGCTTGAGAGCTATTACATTTGCTAAATATTCAATGGAGTTTATAACTCTTCTTTTAACGCTCCAATATAGTCCCGGATAGAAATCCATATCCCCCTTTTGTGGCTCTTTACCCATTAAAAGCTTATGACCTTGAGGACAATCTCCGCGGTATATAACTCCTGCTGCAATTGTTGTACTGTATCCTATTTGACTTGGTCCAACCAATCCTCCTTGACCTCCCAAAAAGATAGGAGGTTGATTGAGCATAACACCTTTTGCTACATCTCCAATTAAAGATGCGGTTGCCTTATCCTGATTAGGTGTGTAATTAAAATGAATATAGGAACTACCTACCTCACTATGATTTGTTCTGTTCGTCCCACCTGCCATTAAAATATCGCAAAAATTAACAATGCTCCCTAATGTAACAAAAGGAAAAAGGATTGTTTGTTTAAGACCAACTGTATGAGCACCATTAGCTTCCTCCTCCAACAAGCATCCTTCTCGTACTTCAGCACCATCACCCATATTCGCAGAATCCAGGAACGTTGATCCTTCAAAATAACCGCCTTTTAAATCAACATTCCTTCCTAATTGACAATTTTTAATAGTAACCGGAGATCTACTACCTAACGTAACTCCTGACATAATAAGTGTTTTGTTGCCAAATATTTTACACCCCGTGTGTATTGTGACATTCTTAGATGATATCAAATTAACCTTGACTCCCTCGCCAATCTCAACAGAAGATGGATTCGGAATTTTAACTCCTTTCTCAATTAAAGCAGAAATTAATGAGTTTTTTATAGATACCATAAAATACATCTCTTTTCTGATTCAAACGTCTTAATTTATTTAATAAAAATAATTTCTAATTACCAGTAAATCTTTTTTAAGTAATTTATAGATTATCATAATTTTTTAGTAGTAATCAAGAGATAGGTATTTAAAAGAGTTTTATTATCATTAACCAATTTTGTTATATATTTATTTATTTCATTTATGCCTACACTTCATCTTCTAAAACATTTTTACAATTAACAGCTCTGCTGAGGAGTCCTAATTAGATGTAAGAATTATCATAAACTTTTCTTAATAATCCCTTTATTTGGATCATGGTAATAAAGAGTATTTGGTGGAATATCCTCACGTACTATTGTATGGGCTCCGATTCTTGAATTTTCATAAATGATTTTACCTGTCATTATACTTACATTTATTCCGGTTTTAACGTTTGGTCCAATAATAGACCCTAATTTTTTTCTTCTTGAATCTACTAACTGATCTTTAATCTTCACTTTAACACTCTTATCATCAAATCTTAAATTCGCAATTTTAGTTCCTGCTCCCAGATTTACATTCTCACATATAATTGAATCTCCAACATAATTAAAGTGTGGAATTGAACTATTTGATAAAATAATTGAATTTTTTATTTCGCTCATACCAATATGACAATCATTTGCAATGAATGTATAGGGTCTTATAAATGAATTAGGGCCGATTAAATTGTTGTTTCCGATATAACAAGGACCTTGAATATAAGAGCCAGATAGGACGTTAGTCCCTTCCCCAATATACACATTCCCTGAGATTTGAACATTTTCTTCAATCTTGCCTAATATTTTCTTTTCAAGTTTCTCTAAAAGATTACTATTGGCATCCAAAAATTGCCAAGGTAATCCTATGTCGCTCCAGAAATAATCCTTTATTTTATAACCCGTAATTTTTCCTTTAAATTTGTTTATTAGAATTTCCATGGAATCAGTAAATTCATATTCCCCCCGAATAGATTTTTCTGTCTTTTCAATTGCTTGAAAAATTTATAGGAGCTATTTATGCTTGAAGTTTTGAATATAATAAAAAAAAATCAAATGGAAGCTAAAAAAATAATAAATGATGCTTCTATCGATGCTGAAAAGATCAAACAAGGCTTGTTACATATAATAAACAACAAGCTTCTTTGCTAAATTCCAAACCTATATATTAATTAAACTAATGAGACTTCTCAATTATGGGATCTCGGATGTTATTTTTTTTAATCTAATAATGTTTGCTAGTATTCGTTCCTCCCACTCTGTTTGTGATCAAATCCGATCATCCAACTCTCTACATGTGATCAAATCCGATCATCTCATCCAAATTATATATGAGATACAATCATATATAAAGCTATCCATTTTTAATCCAAAATTATCCATAGAAAATCCAAAAAAAGCAAACTTATTATTTAAAAATATAAAGAAGATAAATAATGAACAATGAAAAACATGAATTTCATATTTCTCTAGAAGTAGATGTATTCAATAAATTAGAATCTATTAAAGAGTATCACGGAATAAAGAATATCACAGAAATCATTAGATTCTTAATAACTAAAGAACATAGGGAAATCAAAAAAGTTGAATGAATAAAATATTAGTTTAAAATGTGTATTAAGATTTTATTATTTTGAGCAAAACAGAAGAATAACTTATTATTCTGCACTATAACACGGTTTAGATCCAGATAAACCACTCAATTTATCTAAAACGGTCGCTGTTCATTAGATTTTAATATTATGAATTAAGTTTCTTTTTTTTAATCCCTTCTGAGGGATCCCAATAATAAAGTGTATCTGGAGCTACATCTTCCATAACTAGAGTATGTGCCCCAATCACAGAATTTTCTCCGATTTTTTTCCCACACATAATACTGGAATTTATTCCCGTCTGTGCATTTGGACCAATTATCGCTCCAAGTTTTCTGCGACCCGAATCTATTTGTTCACCTTTAATAGTTACCCAGACGCTTTTGTTGTCAAAACGCAAGTTTGAAGTTTTTGAACCAGCACCAAGATTTACACATTCACATATAATGGAGTCTCCGACGTAGTTAAAATGTGGAATATTTGATTTTGAGAAGATCAATGAATTTTTAACCTCACTCATCCCAACATGACAATTATCTCCTATAGAAGTATATGGCCTTATGTATGCATTAGGCCCAATTAAAGAATTTTCTCCAATATAACAAGGACCTATAATAGATGTTCCTGGTTTAACTTTTGTATTTTTTCCAATATGAACATTCCCCGAGATAAATACATTCTCTTCTATATCCCCCAACACTTCAGGATCAATATGATCTAAGAGAAATTTATTTGCTTCGAGAATTTGCCAGGGTAAACCAATATCACTCCAAAACTCATCTTTAATAATATATCCTCTTATTTTAGCATTAAGTTGGGTTATATAAATTTCCATGGAATCAGTAAATTCATATTCACCTCTCGGAGATTTAGTTGTTTGCTCAATAGCTTGAAATATTGAAGAATTGAAAATAAAGACTCCCGCATTCGCGAGGTTTCCTACATTTATTTCTGGTGAGGGTTTTTCAATAATTTTTTCAACAAATCCCTCTGGATCTAAAGATATAATCCCAAAAACTTCAGGATTTTCTACATGCATTAAGAGGATGATCCCATCGTCTTTATTATCATTGAACTTCTGCACTATTTCTTTAAAGACTTTAGGTTCTACCAATAAATCTCCATACATGAATAATACTGATTCATCGTTAGCAAAATATTTACCATACCCAAAAGCATGTGCCGTTCCCAATTGCTCCTCTTGAGTTACATATTCAATTTTTAAATCAAATTTCTCTTTTCCATCCCCAAAATACTCTTTAATTAAATTTTCTTTATAACCGACTACAAGTAATATCTTTTTTATTCCCGAATTTTTTAGTGCTAATATAGTATGCTCCAATAAGGGTTTTCCAGAGATTGGAATTAAAGGTTTTGGTCGGGAAGAAGTAATTGGTCTTAATCTTTTTCCTTCTCCAGCAACAATGATAACAGCTTTCATATAAAGCATTAGTTGATTATTTTATTAAAAATTTCTTACGACTTCAAAATAAGATCTATTCGTATTTCTTAATGTTAAAAATATGAGCATTCCATCCAGATAATTCAACATACAAACCAAATTTACTGAGATCTTCACCACTATATCTGAAATCTCTCTGATTAAGTAAATCTGTGAAAATCCAAATATTCTCTCCATAATTCAATTTTTCAGATGTAATATATGCCCTTGAAGGAAAAGGGCTAAAATTCACTACAATTAACCGGAAAAATTCACTACTTTTCCATAAATATGAAATTATGTTTGTATTAGACGAATCCTCAAACTTTACGGGTTGATTTTCGCAAAGTGACCAATTTGCATTCTCAAATATAATACTTGGCATAGATTTTAAAAGATCGTGATAAAATTTATGAAGTTTCTTATTTTTTTCTTCCGAAGGTCTTCTTCTTAGCTGAACTGGTAATCTTATTTTGTAACCGTTAGTTTGTCCCTCATAGACTAATCTTGCCCCTGGTAAAGTTAAAGCTATAACTGCCGCCGCTCGTGATCGATCTTCTCCGAGATTTTCTACTGCTCTTAATTCATCATGATTTTCGATAAAGCGAACAAGTTTACTTTGATAATCTAATTCTGCTTTAAGATGGTCCTTGATCGTAGATGCATTCTCATAAGTTAATCGTTCATAAAGTCGTTTATCATAGCAAAAGTCAAATCCTTGTTGTTGAAGCTCCCATTCCATATCCCAATATACTTCTGCTATGAATGAGAAGTTTGGAGAGTTAGACTTTAAAGTTGGGATCACATCTGACCAAAATTCGTTTTTAGGAACTAGACCTGCTCTCTCACCCCAAGTTCTCCTAAATACATCATTAGTCATCAACATTGCCATATCACATCGAACGCCATCACTAAGCTCAGCAATATTTAATAATGTTTCAATTGTCTTTTGACGAGCTTCCTTTGAGAAAGCGTTAATTTGGATAGTATCAGTCCACGGAGAGTCAAAAAAGTAAGGATCCAAACCATGAGCAAATATTTGATTATTCACCTTAAAAAATTGCTTAGGGTGAGAGTTAATGTCTTCTAAATCTCCTTTGATGAAAATATTAGGATCTTCTAATACCCAAGGATGGTCTATTGAAACATGATTAGGGACATAGTCTAATATTATTCTAATATTTCGCTCAGTTAATCTCTTTTTAACATTTTTTAAAGCATCAATACCACCAATATTCTTATCCACATGATATTGATGAACAGCATAAGGGGATCCTACCACATCTTCTTCCCTATAATCATTTAATATTCTGTGATACTCTTGCTGCAAATCAGGATGCTCTAGAGCAATCTTTTTACTAGCAGGACTTCTTTCCCACACTCCCATAAACCAAATAACATCAAATAAACTTAATTCCTCGTCAATGATATCATCAGGAATACTATCAAAAGTTATAATTTCTCCATATTGTTGTGATAATGATTCAAGCCAGACCCAAGTATTTATTTCCAATATTTTCGGATGTTTTACCCATTTGGTATTTTGAAAATTCATGTTAAATATATATTTGATTGAGATAATATTTATTCGAAGTAATTAAAACAACCTAGCTATAAATTAATATTTTACAAGCATATTTAAGCATATATTTTTACTTAAATTAAATCTATAATTGCCTAGAATATTTTTTAGGCGATTATCCTTTATCAATAATTTTAAACAGTTAAGTAATTTAAAAATTTATTTATTCATAATAAGGAAAGTATTTTTAAAAAAATAAGTTCGCTCTATAACGTAGAATAGAAAAAAATTTAAATAAAAGTTAGGTCTTGATTATCGATGTTAACGTTAGGCTTTTTATCAAGGCCCAGTTCCCGTATTTCTTTATTTAATTTTATAAACGCTTCTCTTACAATTTCTTTATTCTTTGCTCCGGCACAAACTACTTTTCCCGTAGAAAAAAGTAAGAAAACAGTTTTGGGATCTCCCATACGATAAATTACACCTGGAAATACTTCTGGCTCATACATAACATTTTCCATTATAATCGCAGCCATATTTAAATCAATAAATATGTGTAAATCTCCACTTGCGACAATATTCTGAATCGTTATTTCTGGATTAGATACATTAATTCCGGCGTCTTTAATGTTTTGAATTACTTTTTTTACTCCAGCACTTGCCTCATCTGCTCTTCTAAGTCCTGTGATAACCATTTTTCCTGTAGTGAAGATAAGAAATGTTGCTTTAGGTTCCTTGATTCTCATAATAAGACCTGGAAATCTTTCGGGATTATACTCTACATCCTCATACTTACGGGAGATTTTGGTAAGATCTATCTTTTCGGTAATTTCCATAACAACTGTTGCAACTACATTTTGGATTTTATAGTCTAGTTTAAAATGATTGGACTCATCATTTTTTTTTTCTTCTGACATATTATTACGTAAAAGAAATAATTGTTAATTAAACATTTCTAACCATTTATTTATATTTATAGAATTTAAAATTATAGTAAAAAAAATTAATGAGCATCTGGGATATTTTCGAGAGTAATAGGTTTCCTATATGTTTCTAATAAGGAGTATAGCCAAGACTATTAATTTCATAAGTTTTGGATTTTTCGACCATTCTGTACGATTTACTAACATTTTAACATTTGACATAATCTTTTTATTGAAAAATAGGTAAGTCTTTCTTATTGTTCTCGGGATTTTAAAACTATTACTATTATATCTCCAACATATTTTACTATAATCGCAAAAATACCCATAAGAATGATTATAACTATGTAAAGGAACATTTGACGCATTATATTAAAATCTCCAGAACCTATTCCACTGAAAAGCAAGATCATGGTGATCCCAAGCATCAATAGAAAGCTAAAAATTAAAGATAATTTTGTTACAATAATTTTATCTATTTTATCCAAGTTTTTCAATCCTATATTTGAATCTTAAGCTATTGATTTTTAATCTTTTAACTTTTTAATCTTTTAGGAATTTATTCAAAATTTAAAATTCAAAATTCAAAATAAATAGATATAAATTTCTATAAATTCATAATTATGTTAGAATAAATAAAATATTAGAAAATATTCGAGTTGAAATTTATTGAGTGAAGAAAAAAATGCTTTGCGGAAGCTGATAATGTTGATATCAGACTTGCGTGCGAAGGATGAGGAGCGATATGAGGCTCATGTCAATTTCATGAAAATCTTTCAGTTTTCCTGAAATTTCGTGAATGAAACTATAAAAATGATAAGTGCCATCGAATCTCAAATGAATAAACATTGGTCAACTGTTTTAGATTCGTTAGAGGAATTAAATGAAAGTATAAGTGAAAATTTAGATTCTCTACTTACAGGAATTAATCCAAAAGGACTAAGAGAGACATCGAAATCTCTAAAGGAAATAATGGACACAATGAATAAAAGTGTTCAAACCATGAATTTAGAAAAAGTTCTAAGTGAGTTAAAAGTTTTAAAAGCTGGCGGAATTTCTTTCGCTCCCGGTCAACCTATGGTATACGCACAACAACCTGAAGCCATAACAGCAGGAGCAAATCTTAGACCTCCAGGATTAAAAGGTCCGGGAGGAGCCAAAGCTGCTGATGGTGAAGCAGAATGGGTTGATCCCAGTGAACAAGCAGAAAGGGATAAAAAAAAGAAAGTGCCTGAGGATCAACATCTACTTAAGCCATCTGACTTTTTCGGGATGTAGGATCTTTTTTAGATAAACTGCTCCATAAAAGGATCTAATTTGGATTTTATTTGTTCGAGATTCTCACCAATCATCTTAAAACTTATCCCGATGGTAGGTAGCCTAAGCTCAGTTCTAATTTTGTTTTTCATATAATCATAACGTTTGTCATGAAAATGACAACCAATTAATTGATTGACTATAAGTCCGTCGACTTTAATTTTTTTAATATAATTTATATATGAATTAGTCAATGATTCAACATTTTCCAGACACATAATACCTTTATTAAAAGCGTTTAGAAGGAAACGAGCATATTCCTCAGTCGGATCAGAATTTTTTGAAACAGATATTTCTTCTAGAAAGCCTAAAAGATCCCAATCTGCGTACAAAACCCTTCCCCCTAATTTAAAAATAATTTCATGAGTTGCTGGTTCCCATCCGTTAAATATTGGAGTTAGTAAGATTCTGGGCATATGTGAAACATCCATTCCAACACCTTTATTCATACGTTCCTTCATCTCTTTTACTAATTGACTCATATTTTCCAAATATCTTTGACCATTAGAATTGTAATCTTGGAAAGTTATTGTTAACAAAGCTAAAATCTCTGCAAATGTAGCTGGATTACAAGGATAATAATCAGATGTACTTATATCATAAATAATTGTCTTATAATACCTTTTTACTTGATTTCCTATACGAAACTGCTTCTTTAAACTATTATCAGTTACGACATTTCCAGTAATATTTTCAAGCTCTGATATCGCATTTTTTATGTTATTTGTCATAAGTTCCAAATTATCATTATTTTCTACCTTAGGGTGAGGAATATCAACCCAAATTTGATTAGGGTTGGTTGTTCTTAAAGACTTTATATAATTGTTATATTTATTGCACCGAATTGTGAAATTTATAGAGGAATCAAAAGAGATACTTTTTGAAACATGCATACCATAAATAGATTTAACCCCAAAACAGAAAGCTTCTGAAACTTTATTATCAACAGCCAGATTATATAGAAGATTATATTTTTCATTGATTGAGTCAATAACGTTATTTAAAGTATTATCAACTATTTTTAAGAAATCAAGCTGTTTCACAATCCCTAGTAATTGAGTTGTAAGATCCCATCCAAACAAATTTGTAGCTGAATTCAAAGCTACTAAAAACAAATTCATTTTAAATTTTTCCATTCGAATGGGAAAAACAGGGATAGAATCTGCGGCAAATACCAAATCTGGGAAACCTGAGGCCACAGAGATTAGTTTTTTTCTTTCTTTTGATCTTTTCTGGTTTAACTCTCGTCTACCCATTAAAAAATTGTATGAAATTTTAAGCACAGAAGTGAAATTTATTACATCATTATAGACGCTCATTTCTCTATGTGCTCCTTAATCTAAATACTTGACTTTGAAACTTTAGAATCTATTTTTTAAAGTTAATCATAATATTATTTTAAGATTTATGAGATTAATTATATTTTTCCGAAAAAAATATTCTGGTATCTTTATATGTCCCATTCCCAGTTAGTCGTCTAAGAGAATTCAATCGATTTATTATCTGAACATTTCCATAAATGCTCCTAGGCGAGTTTTTACTTGTTCAACATTTTCGCCAATTTTATTAAAAGTTAATGCAATACTAGGAATTTCGAGTTCTGCACGTATTTTTTCCTTTAACATTGCATAACAATTTGAAATCGAATGACAACCAAATAACTGGATAAAGACCAAACCATCAGCATTCAATTCTTTTGCCAATCTGAGGTAGGAATTTGTAATGGTATCATTGTCGCATCCTATACCATTAGAAGTCATGTTCATTAAATATTCCGCATAAGCTTCTATGGGATCTATATTTCTTGTTATTGGTATATCTTCTAACATCATTAAAATATCCCAATCAGCATATAAAACTCTCCCCCCTAATTCATAAATGAATTCATGAATTTTTGGTTCCCATCCACCAAACATCGGTGTAACTAATATTCGTGGTCTATCACTTACATCCATTCCAATCCCTTTTTTCATTCGTTCTTTCATCTCACTTACTAATGTAGCGATATTATCTCGATACCTAACAGCATTAGAGTTATAATCTTGAAAGCTTATACTTAATAATGAAAGTATCTCGGCAAATGTTGCAGGATTACAAGGGAGAAAATCAGATGTGCTTATTTCGTGAATAATTGTTTTATAAGATTTTCTTATTTGGTTCGCCACTGTAAAATGGTCTCGTAAAACGTTGTTACTATAAGTTTCGTTACTAATCTTCTCTAATTCCCTAACACCATTACGAACATTTTCAGTAAGGATATCTAATGAATTTCCAATATTTCTGGGGGGGATATCAACCCAAATTTGCTTCGTGGGGTTTCCCAGTGCTTCTAAAGATTCAAGATATTTATTAAATGCGCTACACCGAATTGTAAAATTTAAGTTTGCATCACAATTCTTCCCTTTTGAAACGTGCATACCATATAGGGTTTTAATACCATAACAAAAATCGCTTGAAAGTCCATTATCTAAACTTATATCATACATTTCATTGTATTTTTCATTTATAGTTTCGATGACGTCTTCGATGATAGTGTCTATTGTTTGATTAATTTCTTTAATACCGAGATTTTTTACAAATCCTAAAAAATTTGAAATATTTTTCATTCCAAAAAGGCTCGATGCTGACCCTAAATAAGAAAAATACTTGTTCATTTTAAACGCATGCATTCTTATAGGAAAAACGGGGATGAGGTCTGGAAAACCATAAACCAAATCTGAAAAAGGAAGGGAAACAGAAATTAATTTCTTATGTTCCCTGAATTTTTTTCTTTTTAAATAATCTCTCCCTGATAACAAATTAAAAGAAATTTCAAGAGCAGAGCTAAATCTAATAATTTCATCAGCTACCAAACTAATGTTTAATTCATCTCCAAAAATTTTCAATTCTTTCTGGTCTATGATAACTTGTTAAAATTTTAAAGATATAAGTTATTAGTTAAACGTTTTGAGCTTTAAAATAGTATGTATAGTATGAAAATTAGAGTCATAAATTTAATTGATTTAATTTATTAAAATCCTATAAACTAAAAAAAGTAAATAAAATGCACCTAAAATTGCTAATAAAAGGCCGTATTTTTTAAAATAAATTCTGGAACTTCGTTTCCTTGACAATTTGAATATGCTTTTATCATATTCAGTATTACAATTAGAACAAGTTAAAGCTGTAAAATCATCTAATTTTTTATACCTAACTTTAAAACCACATACCGTGCATGTGAAATCAATTTTTTTCAATTAAATCAATCTTGTGGATAATGATTTTAATAGTTAAGTATTGTTTTTTAAATTTTCTTTATTTAATTTCGTTATTTATTGTACTACAGCTGTTCTATCAATATTTACATATCTAAAAATATTCGATATCAGATGGTTGAACAGTTTTTCTCCCATCACTTTTTGCGATAGCGATTGCTTTATCTAGAATTTCAATTATTATTTCATTCAGGACATTACCGTCTATAAGGTCAATACTCGTTTGATAACCTTCGGATTTAATATATTCTCTAATCTTACTCTTAATGAAAAAGGCTTCCGATTTCATTTTTCTTAAATCTACATCTTCACCTCCTTCTTTTTCAGCTATAATCCTAGTAAGTTCTTTGAAAGCTTTTTCAACGTTCATACCCGTTTTAGCAGAAGTCTCGATATATAAACTTTTTCTGTCTTTAGCAAACTTCTTAGCATGATTAATATTTACTTTTCTACCCTCTGATTTTATCAAATCAGATTTATTGCCAATTAAAACAAAAGGTACAATTTCTTTGTTTAGAGTTTTACACATTTCAGAATACCAAACTTCAATTTCTTCAAAAGTTTTTTCTCGAATTAAATCAAAAACTATCAAGGCTCCATTAGCACCTCTATAGAAAGTTGTTCGTAAATCTATGAATCTAGATTGGCCTCCAACATCCCATAGAGAGAGTTGTGCTGTGGTGTTATCTGCTTTATCTTCACTTATCTTTATTTCTTTTGTTAAGAATGTAGCTCCAATTGTGGCTTGATAATCTACTTTGAACTCATCTTTTACAAATCTCTGTAATAGACTTGTTTTTCCAACAGCGGGGTCCCCTAAAATTAGGACTTTATATTTATATATTATTTTCGACATTTAAGCTTCCTAGGATGCTTTTCAATTGTTAATTAGAATTATAATAGATTTACTTATTTTATTCTTAAGTAAAACAAAAATGAAAGTAAAAAATAGTTAAGTTTTGACTTCTTGAGAAAATCATAACATTTCTAAAAATGCTTGAATTCTTGTCTCCAAAGCTGATCTTATGGATCTACTATAATCTCTTTCTAAGTTTAACACAGGGATTCCTTTTTCTTGTAGTTGATGTTTAATCTGCCATGAAAACATACCAAAATGGTCACAAAATTTGATTATATGATTTATTACTCCTAATTTCTTGCCAGTTCTGCTTCTAAAATCATTAAAAAATTTGGTTATGAAAGAAATCTTGGCCTTTAGAAAATTAGAAACAGTATGGTCACCATAAATATTATTCTCAAACCGGTTAGCTAAAAGTTCAATCGGATCTTTGATTGGTTGTAACGTACCATCCTTTATAATCTGTGAATAATAATTATAGCCAATCCAAGTGTCAAATAAAATAACGTTTCCACCCCCTTCTTCAATTATATCGATCATTGAATCGTTTATGAATATAGAACAACCAGTCATTAAAATATTCTTTTTATTAATGTATTCTTGGTTAGAATTAGAATGTTTTACTTGAATAAATTCTTCTAATTGTGGAAGAATATGCGGACCAAATAAAATCGCTTTTTGTAATAGATTTAATTTCTTAGATGATCTAACATCTAAATCGTTTAATCTAGATATAACTTTTTTAAAATTATTATATTTTTGAATACTCTTTATGATATCTTTATCTTCAATCTGAGCACCTTTAATTTTTTCAAGCTGTGATTTAAAATCTTGTAGCTCTAGTTTAAAATAATCAACACTTCTTCCAGTTTTAGTATAGGGCACGTAGAAATTCAATCTAGGTATATTAAAATATTTGCAAATGATTTCTGAGGCACAAATATCTGAAACACAATGATTTGAAACTATAAAGTAATCTATTAACTCTAAAAACCTATATTGATCGGGTTTCATTGAAAAAAGTCCAATGCAAGATTGTGCAAAAGCACATGTAGAAGGAGGTAAAAAGTCATGGCTGGAATCCATTAAATCATCATTACCAGCAAATATCAATCGTAATGGAATAAAATTGGCAGCATCTATTAATTCTTCAGGAATATTATCGTGTGAAATGAACGCAACAATTTTTTTACCTTCAGTTTTTTTCTCTTGTAAAAAAGATGTGTATTCAGATAATAAATCTAAGTCATCCATTGTCGATAGTCTAAAATAATGAATTAATTGTCAAAAAATAGTTAATAGTTGATAAAATTTTTCA
>SDBT01009673.1_pt1 | contig 15618 bp, 23 predicted proteins | sample 2277101 | NCBI WGS metagenome assembly SDBT01 (sample SAMN10404973, study PRJNA504765) | marine sediment metagenome | isolation source: marine sediment core GS10_PC15, 103 cmbsf | place: Arctic Ocean: Southern Knipovich Ridge | collected 2010 | reverse complement strand
GCATTAGCCATAACACCGTTGAGCTGACTAACTGTTCCTGTAGTATTTGGCGCATCGTTATCGTTGCCCCACAATGTATACCACGTCCATCCTGAGCCACCATGTGCCCAGCTAGTAGGCACCCCGGCTGCACCTGCATCGAGACTGTTGTTGGTCAGGGCTTCCGACCCAGACGTTTGTGTCTTATATACTACTATGGGGGTTAGTGTCCAGGCGCCAGGAGTCAGAGTAACCTCGAATATAGCTGTCTCGTCAGCCAGTATAGTATGCTCTTTACCATGGAATATCTGAGGCCAAGGATGGGCGATGGTTATGCTGTTCGCTGCAAACTGACCAGAGGCGAATGGGTCAGATACAGCGTCGTAGGTAACCAGTCCATGTGGGCTAGCTTTAGCGTTGACACACTCGACCAGCGCCGGAGTGTTGATAGGAACTCTCTCATCCCGACGCAGCCCGGCCTGCAGTGACTCAGTGAACTTCAGGACGTTACTAGACACTGATAGGTCTCCTGCCTATAGTCCCCTCAACTTCGTATATAAATGAGAATGTTACCTTGCCAGCCAAGCCCTCTATCTTTATGCTATCTCCACGCTCAACATCAAGCTTGAAGTTTGGCTTGTCTATCTTATTATCAATCACTGGTATAGTGAAGGAGTTTGTCACACCCTCAACCTCAACATCTATCTTCAACTCAGTATCAACAGCCACATTAGCTATGAAGTTAGTGAGGACACCGAGGGCTGGACATAGGAAACCTATATCTACACCAACGTCACCAAACAGGCTAATAGGAGATGACGTGACTATAAACTTCTCCTTACCAGACAAGACGGGCTTAACATGACTCCTAGACATTAAACTATCCCTTCATAGTCAGCTGATTATGCGACATCTCACGATCAGTGAAATCCTTATCCAGATTACCAAGATACCTCTCGATGCTACGTAACCAGTCAGCAGCGCCAGTTGAATTACGCTTTCTAACCTCAAGGATATAGTTACACATCCAGATTAGGCATTCCTCATGAAGCATAGTCCAATAACTGGTATCTGTGTTGTTAGCCAGTGGATATGTCCAGAACGTGCCATATATCTGTATCGTGTACGCTGCATCGGCTGGTGGATACATCAGCAATCCGTTATAGTTCCAGTGGTCACCAGTCTTCATAGTACCCACATCGCTGAATGAGGTCAGGTCAGTAGTAGCCTCCTGCTCTGTTGAGAGGCCAATAACATCCAGAGCATACTCGTTAGGCCTACCCCTGTCTATTAAGGTCGGGTCAGACTTATTGTACTTTTCACGTAGCTTATGTAGCTGAACTTGAACTAGGCGTGTACGCTTATCGGTGGACGTTGTATCCTCACCATCAACCCATACCTCCTCAATAGAACGAAGATACTGAACTTGCTCAGCGATGTCACCAGCGGCTAGTAGGCCCACATACCGCAGCTCATTCTTAGGCGGTGCCATCTTGAGGTCAAGCTCACGCTGGGCAGCATTGATAACATGCCAAGCCTTCTTGACACCATCACCATCATTAGCATCCAAATCCTGCCGGCCACTCGTCTCCAGTAACCTTTCAACTATCTGTGTCAGTGTAGCCATTCTACCTCCTTTTATCGACATTATACAACTATTGGATAATGTCTATAAAAAGGGAGAGGCCGAAGCCCCTCCCCATACTAACTATACAGTGTTAGCCGTATTCAGACCGTAGAAGATGCCACCAGTCAGAGCGTGATGCCATTCGACACCAACCTCAGTCAGGTACTCTTCCTTAATTCCATCGTAGGCCGTGTAACCAGCCTCATTGACGGACGGGTCTTTCTTCAGCTTAGTCTGCGTGATAACCCTCTCGGTCATCTCTTCAGGCTCGTGCACAACCATCGTGTTCCGATAGGTCTGCTCGTAGCTGAACAGAGGGTGAGTCTTCAGCATAATCGTACCAAACGGGGTGACCCATTCGTTAACTTCAATGCCGAATACCTTCTGACGAGGAGCGATATTGATGTGCCCATTCGCCTCTGCGAGACGCTGGATGCCCAACAATGCTCCACTACCACACCAGGCCATCTTTGAGCTGCGGCCATACCGGAATACAACCTCCAGCTTGGCGTTAAGCCAATCCATACCACCTGTGGTCCACGCCTGACCAGAGTAGTCAGTGTCAGTCGTGTACGTGACCACATTATCAGCAGCATTCGTCTCTATGTTCTCGAACAGTCCACGGAATGTCCGAAGCGGCTTGCCATTAGCGCCAACATTTTCAGACCGTGCACCCCAGAACTTCGCCTTCTCCTGCTCGATAGAGTGAAGCTGCAACGCCTCACGACGAGCCTCCTTCAAAGGATCACCAGTACGCAGATGTGTAGCCTGCGCTGTACGAGTGATATCCAACGGAGTACGGAAAATCTGGGTGTAGTTGAAGTGCTTAGTCGGGTCATAAGCGATGCTATCAGGAATCAACGCGCCTTCCTCATTAGCATTACCAATAACCAAGATACGGTCAGTATCTGACAAACCACCATCACCACTACCATCGAGTATGAGTGTTCTAACCGCAATGTACGAACTAGCACCATTCGTATCAGTCGCAGTTACGATACCCTGGAGGTTGTTCGTGTTGTTAGACTCGTCAATCAGCATTACAACGAGTCCAGCCCTGAACTGCGGAATCAACGCAGCAGCGCACTGGAAGTATATAACCGTTCCAGCTACTGCAGTATCAGACGTATAAGCGCTAGATAGTGCTGCATCCCTCCACGTGTTGGTGATAGCCCCAGCTTGCGTGGCGAGAGTTTTCTCCCACCAGTGGAACTGCGGGTCATCAGTTTTCATGGACTTCATCCTAGCGCCCATAGCCGTCAATGGGGCCATCCCATTAGGCCAAAGGAAAAGGATTCCATCACGCCAGTTCAACGGACGCATATCCGTTGCGAAATCATCACTCGCACGCATCCCAAAATAGGGAGTTAGTGTAGGTGTAGCCATGATCTATTCCTCCCTATGTGGTTACGTTAGCCAGTTCGATCCAATCCTGCCCATTACTCAGTACCACAACACGGTCATTGATGGCCGTAATGTGTCCACTATCGTAGCTACTATCAGTACCACCAAGAATACCAATAGTAACCGAACTTGCTGTATTCTTAAGAAAAAAGGTGAAGATCATACCCTGTGTCTCACTACACGGAGGAAGAGTGACATCATAATCATCACTATTCGCAGCGGTTATAACGTTGTCTGCTTGATAATTCTTCAACGTAGCCGCTGCCGCAATCTGAGTTACAGGCCCTTCACCGACTAGCCTAAGAGCACCAGCCAATTTCGATCCAGGCATATCTTATCTCCTAATCGCCCATTATCACACCTTGGACAAGTTTTTCGGTTTCAGTTAACTTAGGAGTATCATTCGAGCTACGAGCCGGTGTTCTGCCAGCGAATGCAGGACGGCCACGCTTTTTAACCGTGGACGCTTTACTAGCCTTCCCCGCTGGCTTCTCTGGCATCTTCAGCCGTTTCCTCACCTCTGGTCCCAATACCTTGTAAAGCTGATCGTATCTCCAATCAGGATTCTTAGCAGAAAGATCATTAGCGACAATCTGAACGTAGTCTGCAATATCATGGAGATCCTCATTAGAGGTATAGAACTCCGTAGTCATGCGTTCCATTGTAACCTGAGTGGCCACAAGTGGCCGCATGACTGCAGGTAGTTCAGTTGTCATAATCCTCCGTGCTTCCTCAAATGCTGACTGTCGTACGTCATTCAGCAGCTTATTAAACGCCGCTGGGTCTGCGAGGACAGCATTAATGTGCTCCTCGTCAGCCACAAAGTTAACCGCTTCCAGTGGTACTAGTGCAGCTTCTTGCTCAGAATCTCCTCCATCTTGAGTTCCACTTTGCGAGGCAGCCAGCATTCGAGAAAGTTCTGTGACCTGTGCGCGCAGACCAGCATCTTCTTCCTCACTAGACTCCTCCACTTCAGGCTCTTTGGGCTCATCGGCCTCTGGCTCCTGCTTAGCTTCGGTAGGTTCGTCGGGAGTGGGCTCCTGCTCCTCCTGAGCATCGTCTTCAACAGGGTCTTCGTTAAGCGTGGACTCTGGCTCAACTTCTTCCCCATCTACTTCCACCTCGGACTCAGCACTAGGCTCTTCCGCTGGCGTTTCTTCAGCGTCACTCTCCGGTTCGTTGGCATCCGTGCTCTCCTCCACTGTATCAGCTGGAGTTTCTAAACCGTCGAATACATCCTCGATGAGCTGACTCTGTACAGGGTCAACCACATCAGCCTCAGTACTAACCGCCTCACTATTCTCCGGTGACATCATCTTTCTCCTTTATAGTCTTGTTGTATTCATAGGCTTCCTTGAGAACCCCTGTGACAGCAAGGATATTTCTCAACTCTTCAACCTGGCCTTGTAATCTATACATGGCGATCTCGGTATCCACATTCTCCAGATTACTACGATGCTCGTCTAATCTAGCTTCAGAGTTCATGATGATTATCTGCCAGACCGGGTCTCTCTCAAGAGCTTCTATCTCAGTCAGGGTAATAAACCGCTCTTCTTTCTGCTCTTCTACACTCATACCGCCACCAGGTTTCCAGCATCTTCTTCTGCCAGAACCTCTTCATCAGGCCTTACCTGCACATCAACCTGTGGTGCTTCTTTTAACATAAACTCTTCAGGATTATTCGCACCCATTGCCCTAGCGATGTGCAGAAACACCCGTGTGATGTCCATTCCCTGCATCAGTGCTGGATTATTACCAATAATCTGGTACAACTGAAGCCACAAGTCAGGACTCTCACCACTGGTCATGGTGGAATCAACAGGCATAACGTCGTAGTTAACGTTAATCTCATCAGGCCTAACCCTAACCCGACCACTCTGAATTCGCTCCTGCAGTCCATACTCGTTGATTAGCTGGGTTGACTTATCACCAATCAGCTTAACCCAGGTATCCTCACTCATAAGCTGACTAGTCTGTGACGCCATCATATAACCCAAGCCACGCATGCTCTGAGCGCTCATTATTCGCGCAGCTTTAGCAAGCCTACCTAACGTTCCGCTCTGTGTCGACCGTACCTCAAAAGCAGTTCGCCTTTCAGGAGCGTTATTATCAGCGACACCTTGGATTGATGCAGGTGCTCCCAGCGCACGTTCAATAAGGTCTGATACGAAGATAGTATCTGGGATATGCCTGGCTGTAACATCTTCTACCTTCAGTTGAGTTATTGCATCAGATACTCCACTACCCCACGCCGGTCGACGCATCCTGATTATCTTACCAGGCCCTGGCTTCAACAGGTCGTTCATATTAACCCTAAATGGGTCAACTATGAACATATCATTCAGTGACTTCCGAATGTTAGCAACATGGGTGTTAACTAGCCAGTCACCAAGCTCCTGTAGCGGATAGACTACCTCCATACGGGATAGTGGAGCCACACTATAACCATCGAAATCTGGGCTGTTAACGACCACCGGAAACCTGTTATGCTCCAGGTTCAACGGCTGCGCCTTGATCAGCACCGAGTCATTAGCTACAGCGAACATCCACTTCTGTGGATACTCACTATCACCTATTTTCCACTCCTTGGGTACGAGGTTGATGTACATGTAGATGACGTCAATTGGGTTTGTTGTATCGCGTCTTGTTGGTTCGAACTCGCCACCAGAGCGATCCTCTCTACCTGAGTATCCGTCCATACTAAAACTTGATCTGGCCTTAGAGTCCGACAGATATCTAACATTAAACAAACCCTCCGATTGCAGTCTCTCCCTAGTGAGGAGATTCATACGATTCTCACCAATCATCCAGCCAACGAATTCTGACTCCTGAACCCTGTGCATAGGCGTGTTTGGGTCAGGTAGGAAGTTATACATATCGATATTGTCTAATCTATGCCCCTCCCAGAGCATCTCTTCCCTGTCGTTAACCTCGATGTCCCACACCGGTGCTAGTACGCCAGAGCCATAAGCAAAGCCGTCGCGCCATTGGGTTATCAGGCCCAACTCGCCAGAACTCCTAATGAACTGCAGCTGAATAAGATGCTGCATAAGCAACGCACCAACAACATCCTCTGGGCCTACACCTTGATATCTCAGTATAAACTCATTAGATAGAAAGGTGGATACCATCTGCGAGACCAGCGACTCCATCGCAGCATAAGAGTATGGCACTACAACTGCCACTGGCTTCCTAGTATCCTCCTCTTTAACCAGCCGCTCCTCTTCACTCAGCGGTATAAAGGCAGTCAGTGTCCTGTCGATATTCCGCCAGCTATTGTATCTACCCTGCATTCTGTTACGACTATCTCTAGCTCTACTCAATATCTTCTGCAGAATAGTCTGGTGCAACGTGGAGGTAGGGCTGAGGTCTTCACCAAACGGATAGGTGTAATCAAACTTCTCATTAAACGTGGTATCAACCCCACGCTCAACGCTAGGGCCAACCGTCGTGAAACCAGCCATTACATCAACTCCCGTCCGTCAAGAGCAGGCTCATTCTCGAGATCGTCATATTCACTCTCGATACCCTCACCAGATTCATTTTCAGAATTATAGAAATACATCCCACCCTCTTCCATAAGCTGGACCACATAAGCCGTAGCATCCATAATGTCCCACAGCTTCGAGCGTGGGAAGCCAAGCAACTGAACCTCCAGCGGACCACAGCAGAATGAGTTATGGAAAACACTCCCGCGCCGGTAGTAACTAATCAGTGATTTAATTCTATCTTCCTTGCTCTTCCTGGGCGTAAGCCACACTAGCTCAAACCTAAACGTGCCACTCTCTGTTAGAGCATTCTTCATCGGCTGCTTAATATACTCATTGAGGCCAGCTACCTCCACACCAATAACACTAGCCTTGATGCGTATTGCCATATCGATTATGCCCTGATGAAAGTCGTCAGGGTAGAATTTACCACTAAGAATATCACGAATGTAGATTCTTCCCTCACGCATGTCAAGAGCAATACCAACTGCCGCACTGTCTGCACTCTGTGGCGTAAGGCTCTTAGCTGGGTCAACCAGAACGACGTTATCGAGGGCATCCAGCTTCTCCTTCATGCCATCTTCATGCTCTTTATAGTGCTGAAAGTTCTCCGGCTTGAAACTCTGCGTCTCCGGCCCTACCGGGATGTTCATATGCTCCCGATAGAACACGTCCAACGCGCCAGCCGCCCGATAGGTGTCAATCTCCTGCTTCAGCTCATCGTCTGTCATGAACTCAGGCGCGTAACTATGGAAGTCCTTATCACATATCGATAGTGTTATCGACTTCCACTCATCCAGCTCGTCTAGGTATGTGGGTAGAGCATCCTCATGCTTCAACGTGTCAATATAAACTATCTTGCAATCCTTTTTCAGCCTGCTGGGTGTCTTCATCAGATCACCAAAGAACCAATCCTTGCGCTTTAACCTCTGAAGCTCATTGGTTATAGTCTCCATGTCTTCAAGGTCATCAATCACGATAAGGTCTGGCCTATGATCGTGATAGAGAAGTCCACGAACCTGCTGATTACTCCCACGCGGAAGGATGAGAGTATGTCCATACGCGACCCAGGCCTTCTTACTGAAGCTGTCGTCAGCAGTACCGGACAAGTCGGAGATGGTCAGGTCTCCGAACATCTGTTTTACCAGGCTCGTGGACTGCAGGCAAACTTTTATATTCTCAGTTTGCATTTCCGCGACGGTCAAGCTGTTGGATACGTACATTATGAATCGCTTCTGCCTGAATAAGATATGTCGCATGATATAAGCATGCGCAAGGCTCGTCTTACCGATACCACGAGGTGCTAGCATCATGACCTTATCATAGTCAGGATTATCCAGAAGCTCGAACATCTGATCGTGTAGCGTAGTAAAATTGGCAGAGAACTTCTCTGGAAACAAGGCTTTACATGTATACCTGGTTGAGATATAGCACTTGGCTAAGGTCTCAGCCATATCCTCATCTGCAAGTATTGCACTGCCACTGGGCATTTCTAACCACCTAGTTTCTTGTCTAGTCTTTTATATCCATCAGACTCCACCCTCATACGATCAAAAACTGCTGGTGCTGCATCCATGACACTCTGTTTCGATTGAAACCTTTCATATCGAAATGGGTCAGGAAGATACCAACCACGCCTAATAAGCACCTTACCATTATCACTGGTAAGCCACCACTGACCTTTAATCAGTTTAGCATTATCACTAGACATGAGCTACTTCTTTCCTCTCTTGGGCTTCCGCTTGATCTTAACGACTTTCTTCTTGGTGCGGATCTTCTTCCGTTCTGTTTTGGTATGACTGTGAAGGGCCATGTTACTTCCCAAATCTGTCGAAGAACCGCCGCATCTCCAGCTCGAAGTCTCTGAAGAAGTCATCAAAGTCATCGAAGATATCTGCCCTACTTACTGGCTTAATGTGTTTCATAAGTTAATGCTCCAATGGTCCAAGCCTACTCAATAACTCTTCAGTTACAGTCATTTCTGGGCTAGATGGTGATGGATTAGCTGCCCTGAACTCTCTTTCCTGTGCACGAGCCTGATTCTGCATCGCCATTCCACCTAGTATGGCCTTTGATACGCCTTCAACTAACGCCACAGATACATCTGGGCTAGTGAGTCCTTCAACGTTTTGCCCGCTGAAGAACTCAACATGAATCTCCTTCCCATTCGCGTCGATGTAGCTGACTGAACCACTACGCTCCTGCGCTATCTTATCGGCCTTACCGCCGATCATGGCATTAATCTGACGAGACCAATCTACGAATATCTCACCAGAAATCGGGTCACGAGTAACTGTCGCAGTCTCCTGAATTGTCGCACATCCCGCTACCAACCCTACTATGGCAAGGGCAGCCAAGCTCTTACTCAACATCCTCCTTCTCCAAGGTTGATTAAGTTACGCTGCGAAGAGTTGGGGGTCTGCCCCACTCGTACAGCAATCCCAACGGCATTCATAGACCATATCAATCGTAAGCCATGTTCTATCTATATCTTGCCATGTTTCCTTTTCAGAACATTTAGGACACATTACTTTAGGGAAGGCACATACCTTATGGAAGTATCCAATCCAACCAGACTCAGAGGCCCAGTCTAAAGCTAATGAGATACATCGTGTTCTAAACCTTTCTTTGCTATCACATTTATTGCAGGTGATAGACTTAACCATAGCCATCACTCTTTCTCCAAGTCAGCCAGTCTCTCATTCAGTGTGCCAACAACATATCCAAGCTCTTCCGCTACTGTTAACGCTTCATGAGTAAGCTCCTCCAGTTCCTTGACTCTTCTCTCCACTGTGCTTATGGATACTAACAGCATAGACCACTCGGTAGGTGTTATATGTGCTTCTGGTGGTTCAGTATAGAAGATGGTGTCATCTTTGTTATCTGTAAAATCCTCGTCAGTTTGTGCCCAGGACGTAACAACTGGTGAGCGTAGAAGAAAGGCTACAGTCACCAAGACCAAGAATAAACAAGTATACCACTTCATTATCCAAACTCCTTAAGTCGCTTGGCTCTGTCCCATTCTTTCTTACGCAGATAATCTATAAAGGCCGGCTTGTGATAAACCTTACTAATAGCTCTCTTCAGTTCAAGATGAACATCATTCGCGGACCAGCCAAATTCAAGGCCAGCGTTACTCTTATGCCATCCACGAATAAGAACCCTCTCTGCAACTGTTCTAGCTGAATAAGACTGGTCAATCATCTCTTTTACAATACGCTTTCTGAGGGATTTATCATAGCGAAGTAGGAACTGCTTCTTAGTCTGTTTACTTCTGCCAAGAACTACTGGAACAATAGTGATAGCATTAGCCATTTTGCTTATCCTCTGGCTCGTTTGCCAGCAAACCAACGCACCGCTGTATATGTCCACCATCTACGTGGGAAGTTCATCTTATTCTTCTTCTGTAGCTGACGCATAAGCTTATCAGCTTTAGGCTTTTCTTTCCAGCCAATCTTAAGATTCCGCATAAGTCGATACAGAGCATCGTGAACCGCACTGGGCTCCATAAAGTTGGACGTGTCGATAGCTGGCCCAGAAGCTCCATCCCACTGGTAACCTTTCTCTAAGTGGAGCATACCATCTTGCTGCAAAACTATCCACCTAGCCGTAGCAACTGACGTTGGCCTGATCTTAGTCTGAATGTCATAAGGCTCAAGCAGTTCCCACTTATACCGATGCGACAGCTTTCTGTAGAGAAATACACTCACTGACCTCTCCGAATAAGAGTCATGGTGTTATCATTATAAGGGGACGTAGTTACGATTGTATCAGTTCCAGGAAGAATACCAGTCAGCACTAGTTCATAAGCAGATACCTTACCAGGAACACCAGATGCTGCAACCCGATAAACACCATCATTATCGATACTACCCACAATCTCTATGTAATCATCATCAAGAAACATTGACATTGGTGTACCAGTTGTAGCCGCAACTGGTGTGGCAGGAGCAGCTAAAGTAGGTTCTGTGCGAGCGTAGATATGGGCTCTAGTGCCATCAGTAACATCTAACTGCCAATTAGTAATACCAGTGGCTCCAGAGACATGAATAAATGGCTGAATTCGAATCTGGTCAGCATACTCAAATGTGAACGCTTTGAGACCATCACCGGCATTATCTTTCAGAGTCTCTAAGTCAGCTAACATTGTAGTAAATTCAGTGCTTACAGTAGCATAGGATTCCTGTGTTTCAATAGAGGCGACCCTTTGAGTATTCATACCCTTCAATGTTCTTACAATACCACGAATAATCTTCGTGTAGTTGACAAGAGTCGCATTCATCTCGTTTAATGTTCTAGCATTGCCAGCCATTATACCGTTCCTCTTTTATAGACATTATACGACTATCGGATAATGTCGATAAACTAACCCCGATTCAACCGCCTAGTCCACGACAGCCGGAATGCCTTGACAGTTTTATACTGCCTAAGCCGCCGATAGTACAGCCCACGCTCGACATCGAGATTGCCAGCGACAGACCGCCAGTATCTGCGTAGTCCACTAAAGCAACGTCTGGTCTTTGGCCCAAGCTGTCCATCAACTGTAAGCTCATTACCATCATCTCTGTTGAGGTCATTCATAGCCCTCTGCAACGCCTTGATACCCTTTCCCGGCCCACCGTTCCCCTCCATGTCAAATACAGAGAAGCTGATCTCCTTCGGCCAATCATCCATTCTGAGGCGTTTCCAGAATTCATGATATAGTATGTATCTCGCATCGTGTCTAGTACACTTCGACACGGGCCCCTCATAATAACGCTTATACAGTCGCCACGTTATGCCGTACTTCGTATGCACGCCAGTGGTTCCACGGGAGGCGGTGTCCGTCCTATCGCTAGACTCTCCACCCTCATGGTTAAGCCAACGCTTGAACGCACCTTCTGGTAGGAGTTCACCATTCATGACTCCTCACTTTCTGGCCTATCACCACGACCGATTAATTCAATGTGGGCATCCAGCCACCGGAGAGCTACCTGTTGTGCCTTAGGGTTGTCAAATCCGTAGTCAGCCACGTCCTGAGCAAACCAGCGGGCATCCATCCTAAACTTCTCCACCTCGATACGAAGTTGTTTTATTTCATCTCTCAGAGTAAATTCCACCTCGCATTGCTCATGAAATTTGTCTGTTAGGAACTGGAGTTGTTCGTCATTAAGCACTTCATTAATTTCATTATGAATTTTAATTTTCTTATCTTTGTCCATTTTTTGATGCCTCCTGCTTCATTATAACTTCATCCCTAACAGCGCCGTAGTTCGGCGTCGGTGGTGGACTAACTTCCGGGACGGCATTGCTTATCTGCCTGCTTATATAGTCTAACTTCACCGATTGAACCGCTTGCTCCGTCTCTATCCGATGCACAACGTGTTCTACTGTATCCACATGCTCCTCCACCTCGTTCACCCTCTGCTTCATATCGAATTCTTTTGTCTGCCGTTCTGTTTGCCAGAACCCGAACAAGGTAAGGATTATCGGAACACATCCACCAACCAATACAAGAAACCATCTTGGTACTCCGGTCTTGCTTTCTATATCCTTTAGTCCAGCCATAATAAGTACTGCTCCCTCTACCCACTAATTAGAAGATCACGGTGCCGGATGTTCCCTCACCAGCTACTACACTCGAAATGGTCGCGTCCAGGTTACTGAGCAGATCGAAGTTGCCTACAATAAGCGCGGATGCATGCCCATACGTTTGTATGACAATAGCTTCGTTCTCCAGCGCTGCATCCACTACCTGTATCATCGAAGTCTTAACCTGCATCTCAGCAGCTACAACCGTGAACTCCCAACCCACCGAGCCAGTGCCACCAACCGCTGCAGGCAGAGTGTCGACATTAGCAAAATCCCCACCATCCTTCGATATCTTCACATCACCACTACCCGGTGTCCAGTCGCCAGTGACCGAGAAGTCAGTGTCGTTTACCTTTATCAGCGGGATGGAGAACTTCAACTCCACACCATACTTTGCAATGATAGTCATTACGCTACTCCTCGACTAACCCCACGGTTGGTGCTACGTGTTGCCTGCCTACCAATGTTACACTCCATAACCTTCGCGCTACCACCAGCGCAAAATGTACCGGGTGCGTTACCTGCGTTATACTCAGCGTCATACCACGCTTCGCTACGAGCTGAACTGGACACACGAGGCTCATCAATAGATAAATCCTTACCACCATATAATGGCGTAGCGTCTCCAGTGTAGCCAAACGCGATACGATCATGATTATTTACAGCTGTACCGACAGTAGTAGTGTCGGTTACTGGAGTTCCAGCATTTAGGATAACATCTCTATCGCTAGCACCATTGAAGATCGCCACATAGTGATTATAGGCTCCACCAGTCGCAGCTGCCAGAGAGCGAGCTAATGTAGGTGAGCCAACTCCATAGGTATGAGTCCAAGCATTTGCATAGCCAGGTTCTACAGTGTGCTCCACATGAATACCACTATAACGTGCAGTGCTATCCTTATCAGCAAGATCTAGCCCGAACAAGTTTACAGCAGCATTAAGTTCTGGCTTACCCCACATGCTCATTGAATAAGGAAACGCTTTTGGTACACTTGCAGTGTTTACAAAGGCATACTCAGATTGCCCACCCTTAATGTCTATCGCATTGCCTATCTTTCCACTGTCGACATTCGTGCCATCCATACCGGCCTCGAATGTCATGTGATTATCATTATCAGTACTGTCTAACAGATCACTCGTGGCCGGATTATCCTCGCAGTGATAAACACCGTCATAAGTAGAGTCCCACACTGCCTCACTACCATACGTTGCGCTAGCAAGTGGCTCCGTCTCAGCAGCAGCCCCCCACCATATATAGATAGTCGTATCCACTGAGCTACTAATAGAGGGTATCCCCACCCATATTTGACACGTACCACTAGCTGGATTGTTATCCCTCGTGAACTCCACAACCTCTCTAGCCAGCTGTGTAGCCCCAGCCGCATCGGAGCTGAACCTTATATCACCACCATCAGCTCTAGCCGGCGCAGAACCGTCCGCGTCGAATATCTGGTCAGCAGTCGCACCCAGACTAGCCGCTGTTACTGGAACAGGAAAGTTAGTCAAGGTTGCAGGTACCAGACTAGCTGGTATAACGATGGGTTGCTGTCTCTGCCAGCCTACTGGGAATGCCATGAGCTTAGCTCACTATTACTACATTGTTCACAGCATTCTCGAACTGCGTAGTGGCATCACCAACCGACGTGGCGATCAGAGTTTTATCAGCTGCTACTAGCTCATTATCACTAGCTGACGTGGATGTCACCGCCACTAGCTGATCATAAAGCATCTGCAGCTCTATCAGTATCTGCTTCACACGAGATCTAGTCTGCAGAATACTCCCACCATAAACTACCAGCGCCTTACTTTGCGATTCTAATGGTGTTGCCATAACTTAATACTCCAGAGTTATCATTAGATTTGCGTGGTTTCCACTGTCAGCCGATATATACTGAAAGTTCTTGATCATATCGTGGCTGACCAGGGCTATCACATCGTTAGCCTTAAACTTATGACCAACACCGGCCTGTGTCGGCGCCATACCAAAGCCTACCCTGATTTCATCCGCCTCAACGGTAATAAGGGCATACTGGGCATATTTCGTGACACTACTACCAGCCACTACATACGTACCAGCCACCAGAGACTGGGCAGTATTCGTACTGGTCAGCTTCTCCGTGATTGTTAGTAAGCTGCCTCTCAACTCAGTTCCCATCATATCCTCCTAGAGCTAAACGTTGTCGAGAGCGTTGACAGTCCAATAGACCACTCTAACTCGAACTGTGCCAACGGTTAGTGCGGTATCACCATCAGCCGTACCACCAGTCGCCGCGCCGGTTAGAAGCATCTGCTCAGAGGACGTTAGGGATGTGCCAGTACCAATAAAGTTACTCTTACTGTCCTTAGCAAGTGTGTCGGAACCAGGATAGCCATACTTATCAGGATCAGCGGCAATTCCCATTGCCCAAGTTGCTGTGGTACCACCACCGGTTAGGGCAGTTTCTACATTAGCCTGCACGCTGAGAATTTGTGAGTCTGCTGGTATGTTTATAGCATTCGTCTCTATGGCGGCTGGTGATAGGACAGCCTGATAAACCCTCAGCTCAAGGCCTTCTGTCTTGGTATCACCATATCGTTGCACGACTGAGCCAGTACCGGTACCATCACCACGATAGGTGATAGGTGAACTGTCGCCGCCGATGTAGACATCATTCGCGTTGGTGTTACCGATGTTAACGTCGCCATTCACGTTACCAGCACCGGCGTCTATTGTTACATCACCACCGTTACCCTGATTAGCACCGCTAGATGTTCCACCAGTACCACCTGTCACATTAGTCGCTCCACCGGCTCCACCGTCACCACCAGAACCATCGCTAGTGGCTCCACCAGTTCCAGCTAATAGCTTAGCCGTGCCGCCGACTCCACCAACACCAGATGCGCCACTCGCTGCGCCACCAATACCAGCGGACATCTCCACCGCGCCGGATGCACCAGCCGTGCCCGTTGTGGCCGCACCACCCACGCCAGACTTCACGTTAGCTACACCCGACGCGCCACCGGTGCCACTAGCACCGGATGCTGCTCCGCCTGTCCCACTATTATCAGTAACAGCTCCAGATGCACCAGCAGTACCAGTGGTTGCTGACCCACCAGCACCAGATGTATTCGCTACAGCGCCAGAGGCTCCACCGTTTCCAGACCCAGCGGAGGCTAGACCACCAGCTGCTGATACGTTAGAAACTGCCCCACTAGCTCCACCAGTACCAGATGTGGCTGTACCGGCTGCACCAGACGTTGACGATATTGCTCCACTCGCACCACCAGTTCCGGTAGTGTGGGCTACGCCAGCACCGGATACATCTGTTATGGCGCCACCAGCGTTACCAGTTCCTCCACCAGCGCCACCAACCACAGCTACTATACCGCCGGCGCCGGATGAGCCAGCAACACCTACGATGTCTAGCGACGCATCGTCACCTGCCATATCTGAAGCTGTCATCGTACCCGTCATGGATACATTTCGCAGGGAAGCGATGTCGATGTTACTATCCACTACCAATGCATCATTTGCCGTCGCCGTGCCAGCCGTTGATGAGTCTAGCACAT
>SDBT01009672.1_pt1 | contig 15619 bp, 13 predicted proteins | sample 2277101 | NCBI WGS metagenome assembly SDBT01 (sample SAMN10404973, study PRJNA504765) | marine sediment metagenome | isolation source: marine sediment core GS10_PC15, 103 cmbsf | place: Arctic Ocean: Southern Knipovich Ridge | collected 2010 | reverse complement strand
TTCTCTGCGGTCCACCGATCATGATCAAGTATACGCTGCTTTCCCTTCTGGAACTGGGATTTTCAGAGGAGTCAGCGTACACTACGCTTGAAAACAGAATGAAGTGCGGCGTTGGGAAATGTGGTCGCTGCAATGTCGGCAACCAGTATGTATGCAAGGATGGCCCGGTGTTTCGCTGTAGCGACTTGAAGGTTTTGCCGGAAGAGTTCTAAGCTACAGGCAGTATGTCTACTGGAAGAAAAGGGTTGGAAATATCTGAATCAATTGAGGTGCTATCTGGTGTAGAATGATGAGAAAACTTACCATAGTGTTACTTATATTCATTGGCTTATCATCTTATTCTTTCGGCGCGGAAAAGCCACAAACCGAGGGTGTGGAAAAGCCGCAAACCGAGCAGGACACTTGCATCACGGAAGAATGTCATGTCGAACACACCTCAAAGCCAATTATACATGATCCCGTAAGTGAAGGCAGTTGCGAAGCATGCCACGAAACTGTCGATGTGAAGGAACACACCTATAAACTGACCGATAAAGAGCCGGGACTTTGTATGCAATGTCATGACGAACTGAGCAAGAAGTATGTGCACGGTGCCCTGGACGAAGGCCAGTGCAGCCAATGTCACGAAACACACTCCAGCGAGAATAAATTTCGATTACCTGCCGAAAGGATTGGCGATTTGTGCGCGGAATGCCATGAGGTGGCTATAGATGCAACCCACGTTCACGGCCCTACATCGGTCGGCGAGTGCACCTTATGTCACGAGGCACACGAAAGCGACCACGAAAACCGCCTGATCTTAGGGCTGGACGAGTTGTGTGTGTTCTGCCATGTCACCACAAAGGAGGAACTGGAAGGAATTGAGTTTGTTCACGAGCCGACACGGGACAACTGTATAGGCTGTCATGATCCGCATGGGGCCGACAACTGGAAAATGCTCAAGGCCGAGGCGCCGGAGATGTGTTTCTCCTGCCATGAGGAAATCCAGACAATGGTCCAGGCCTCCAAACACAAGCACAATGCGGTCTCAGAACCGGGCGGATGCCTGAATTGTCACACGCCCCATGCTTCATCCGTCCGACCCCTGTTGGTTGATGTGCCGACCACCCTCTGCATGACCTGTCATTCAGATCCTCAAGGGGTGACCATAAACGAGGTTCTGCCGGCGTTTATTGACCAGATCAAGGACAAGACATATCTCCATGGGCCCATCAAAGAGAATGATTGCGGCGGTTGCCACATGACGCATGGTAGTGACCATTTCCGGATGTTAGCCGGGGCGTATCCGGAGGGGTTCTATGCCTCATTCAATGAGGCGAAATATGAGTTGTGTTTTGGCTGTCATGAAAGGACACTGGTTCAGACGGCCACCACCGACGGTCTGACGGATTTCCGCAATGGCAACCAGAATCTGCATTTCCTGCACGTCAACAAGGAAAGCCGCGGTCGAACCTGTCGGGCGTGCCATCAGACCCATGCCAGCAACCAGCTCAAGCATATCCGCAAGAGCGTGCCATACGGTGGATGGAAGGATCTGCCGCTCAATTTCAGCAAAACCGACACAGGGGGATCTTGCGATCCCGGATGCCATTTAGTAAAAGGGTATGACAGACAAACAGCCGTTGACTATACGGTCATACCGGCAAGACAAAGGCCCAGACCAAACCTAAGGGTTGGAAGCGGCATTCAGCAGATTTCCCCCCCCAGATAGGGCTGAAAGGAAATATGACAATGAAAACGACAAGGAACATCGTTGTGGCAGTGGTTACTGTGCTTGCATTTTCAACTGTGATATGTTCGGGTATATCGACTTCGCCGCGAAGAATCCCCGAGGGCGCATTAACGCCGGAGTTTTACGCAGTTGATACGACAGGCAAGCCCTTTGCCTGGACACGATCCAGCGGCAAGGTGCTGATACTGGCATTCTTGTCATCTCAGCAAAAACGCTCCCAAGAGGCCGTAGAGGATATTTTTAGGGCGTTGTCCAGCATTCCGCCAGATAGGTTAACGTCTCTGCAGGTCGCCTTTGTCATGCAAAATGTTGACAACAGGGAGTTCATTGCGTCGATTCAGAAAGAGGCGCCGTCCGTGGTTCATATCCTGGGTGACGACCGGTACCACATATGGGGCAAGTTCGGCGTCATTGCCACGCCCACCGTATTGATTTCCGATCCACAGGGTACGGTGCTCTGCGTTAAGCCGGGACACGCCTACGATTTCGCGCCGGTGGTTAAATCCAGGCTCTTCCAGGCCCTGGACATCCCCTATGACGTCAGCCCCAACGATGCCTCGATCGTTCGAACCGTGGCCAACAGCACTATGTCTGCCAAGGCAAAACGCCATCTGCAGATGGCCAAGTTGCTATCGAGAAAGGGTAGAGTCAGTTCGGCCATTAAGCAAGCCCAAATGGCCTACGAGATCGATCCGAATTCCGCGGAGGTGGCAGTGGAGTTGGGGGATCTCCTGTGTCAGACCGGTCAGGCCCAAGAGGCCATCAAGCTCGTCAGCTCGCTGCCCGGCCAGAGTAATCGAGACAAGGCCAGAATTAACCTGGTCATGGGAAGGGCCAAACGCCAACTGGACCAACTGGAAGAGGCGGAGAAATTTCTGCAGGAAGGAATCAAACAGGATCCAACCTCTCCCAGGCTTCGCTTTGAACTGGGCCGTATTTACCAACAACGCAATGATTCCGAGAGGGCAATGCAGGCCTATTTTCGGGCGTTGCGATTGATATACCGAGAAGACTAACGATAACTATGGTGTCCACTGGCTCGACTGGTGGTCTTGATTGTTTAGATTACTTTATAAAAAACAATGACATGACGAGTCGTTTCAGTGAAGTATGTATGGGATATCCCGAATTATGAAACTTTAATTGTGCAGGAGACTTTCCGTGAGGAATAAATTGAAATCCCGGCCAATACCGCTAGGATCTCTAAGTGGGCAGACATATGTGGAATTCATTGTCCTTGCGGTACTGGCGGTTGTCGGCTCGGCAGCAATCGTCCTGTTCGTGGTCAAGCCGGACGGTACGCCACCGATAGCTCAAGCAGCTACCGTGATGATCCAGGAAGATACGCCGAAGTCGATCACCGATACCGGAAGCGACGAAAAGGCAGAACAATTGACCGTTGGCAGCAAAACAGCCCCGGCGCCCGGCCAGGCTGATAGCGATGCCGCGGTCGTGTCCACCGAGGTCAAGTCGGTGGCCGACAACGCTACTATCAAGACCCACAGTCTGAGCGTCACTGCGGTCGATGGCTCTGTCACGAGGAGTCCCGGTCAGGCCAGCTACAATCACGGCGATACGGTGACTTTGGAGGCGGTACCGAATACGGGGTACAGTTTCACGAACTGGACAGGGGATCTGTCCGGCAGCACCAATCCGGCCGCACTGGTCATGGAAGCAGACAAGTCGGTGACCGCCGCCTTCGCCCGCAAGACCTACAGCCTGACTGCCGCCGCGATTGGCGGCTCTGTCACGAAGAATCCCGATCGGGCCAGCTACAATCACAGCGAGAGGGTGACTGTTGAGGCGGTGCCGAATATGGGATACAGTTTCTCGAATTGGACGGGGGATTTGTCCGGCAGCACCAATCCGGCCACGCTTCTCATGGAAGCAGACAGGTCGGTGACCGCTAATTTCGTCCTCAAGGGCCACAGCCTGACCGTCACTGCGGTCGGCGGCTCTGTCACGAGCAATCCCGCCAAGGCCAGCTACAATCGTGGCGAGACGGTGACTCTGGAGGCGGTGCCGAATACGGGGTACAGCTTCACGAATTGGTCGGGCGACCTGTCCGGCGTCGCCAATCCCGCCACGCTGACCATCGACGCGGACAAGTCGGTGACCGCCGGCTTTGCCCTCACGGCAAAAGCAGGCGATGTGGTAACCAACTCCATCGGTATGAAGCTGGTTTATGTTCCCGCCGGCTCGTTTATGATGGGCAGTAGCGATTCAGCCGCACAGTTGGCCGGGCAATATGGTAAGAAGGAGAAGGACTTTGCTGACGAATTACCTCAGCATCCGGTACGTATATCCAAAGGCTTCTGGATGGGTCAGACAGAGGTAACCCAGGGCCAGTACATGTCGGTTATGAACGCCCAGCCCTGGTCCGGAAAGGCATATGTTCAGGCCGATGCCAACAATCCTGCAGTATATGTGAGCTGGGATGATACCACAGCGTTCTGCAGGAAGTTGAGCCAACAGGAGGGCAGAAACTACAGGTTGCCCACCGAAGCAGAGTGGGAGTATGCCTGCCGGGCGCGCACAACTGCTCGGTTTAGCTTCGGCGACAGTGACTCATCCCTTGGTAACTACGCATGGTTTGATGGTAATGCCGACAAAGTGGGTCAGGACTATGCCCATCCGGTAGGGCAGAAGAGACCCAATCTCTGGGGCATTTGTGACATGCACGGCAATGTTTTTGAGTGGTGCAGTGACTTCTATGATCAGAAGTATTATTCCAATAGCTCGAGCGTCGATCCCGGTGGGTCTTCATCCGGTATCTCCCATTCGTTGCGCGGCGGCTCCTGGGATGACGCTGCCAGCCGCCTGCGCTGCTCTTATCGCTCCGGCTACCGCGTCAGCCGCGGCCTGCTCGTTGGTTTTCGTGTGGTCAATGACGGCAAGGCCGTCAGCAATGTCGCGGCCGTGCCGATCGCAGTCGAGTCGGTCATTGACCGGTCCAAAGCCGGCGATGACGGTGTGAAGGCGCAGAAAGAAACGCCGGTCACCGTCAAGCCGCAGAAAGTTGCGCCGCCCGTCGTCAAGCCGCAGAAAGTCGCGCCGGTCGCCGTGAAGGTGCCGGCCAAGGACGCTGCTCCGGACGTCGAGAAGATCGCGGTGGCCGACGCTCCGCGGCAGGTCAAGGACTTTGTTGCTGTCGAGGCGGACAGTACTCTGATTGACGCTGGCGGCACCGTGTATGAGAGACTCGACCAGGCCGCTGTCGCCGCCCGCAGCGGTAACGTGCAACAGGCACGGGCCGTGCTCACCTCGCTGCTCAAGGACAAGGACGCGGCGGTCATGGCCGGCTATGAGCTGGGCTTGATCCATTATGAAAACGGCGAGGTAGACAAGGCCATGCCCTTTTTCAAGGATGCGCTGTCTGGGGCTTTCGGCGAACCTGCATCAGGCAAAGATGAACAGGCATTAACCGCACTGCTTGGCCAGGAAGCTGACGCCGCCCGGACCAGATATGAACTGGGTCTTATCTGTCAGTCGCAGAGCAAGCAGGATCAGGCAGCGAAGCTGTTTAGAGATGGCTTGAGCATTATCTCCGCCAAAGGCGCCACCTACATCGGCGTCAAGAAATGCAAGAGCTGTCACTTCAAGCAGTGGAATAGCTGGCGAAAAACGGAAATGGCGAAAGCCTTCGACTCCCTTAAACCCGGCGTAAAGAGTGAGGAAAAGACCAAACTCAAGTTCGACCCCAATAAGGATTATACCAAGGATGCCACGTGCCTCGGTTGTCATACGAGCGGTTTTGGCATTCCTGGTGGCTATATTGTGCCGGCCGAAGGCGACGCCGAGGCGAAAAAACAAGCCAAGGACAATGCCGGGGTCACCTGCGAGGGTTGCCACGGCCCGGGAAGCAAGGCCAACGAAATACAAGAGGATATTAAGGAAAACAAGCGGCCTTATAAGTTCGCTGAGCTTCGGGCGGTCGGTTTCCATAAAGCCGGTGTGCGATCTTGCACACCATGCCACAACGCCAGCGACCCAGGCAAAGAGCCCGGATACCATTTCCCGTACGAAGAGAAAAGGGAAGAGAAAGAGGCCCAACACGAAAACATTGAGTTGAAATACAGCCAAGATTAGAGAATCTACGGATCGATACGCTGCATGATTCTGCCTGTGTAGAAGCCTCTGCAAGAAAGCGCAGCGTGAAAAACCAGCAACGGATGCAGCTTTGGCCTTAGTAGAAAAAGCATGGCCCGATCTACTCTCGGCTATTCGTTCTGCGATTGTAGCGATTGTCAGGACCTCAAAAGAGTAGTAGGGTGGCGGGGCAAGTTAATTAATAAGTGCTTCCAAAACAAATCCAACTGATTCTCCTCCTCCAATGGCAGCAACAACAACTATACCAAAGAAAACAACAATAACAGGGACCGCAACAGTTACTATAGCAGCATCTTCAACGTGGCAAAAGCATTCACCGGCGACGTCTGTTATTGGAGTTAGCATAGGATGATAATTCTCTCTCATATCCGGGGGTAAAGAGATTTCCTCTGAATGGTTCAGGCAGTGGCCCGAAATGTGTTCTGAACAGCCAGAAACAAGCAATTGAAAACCAAGAAGCACACAAATGATCTTTCTCATTGTATTTTTCCCAAAAATCTAAAGCTCGCTCTCATTCTTTTTTACTGTTCGCCACATTGCAGGAGCCTCAGTATCCAACGGTTGTTCTGGTCGTATTCCTACTACCCGTCATTCTAAGAGGTACTGAACTTGTTTGTCAATGAGTTCGATCCATTCAACCCAACCTGCAGGGGCATTTTTTTGTATTTCTCAGAGGTATAGAAAAAAGGCTGCAAGCGTTATGCTCACAGCCCTTCTATTCGAAAATACCTTTGCAATAAGGTTGCTATTGAAGCGTTCTAACGCGCCAGTGCCTCAACTTTCTCTGCGTTCAGGGCTACATCGTAAATGCGAATATCATCGATCAAGCCTGAGAAGAAAGTTCCTTCATCGATGGTTTTACTGGTGCCGAAATACAGACTGCCATTCGAGGAAGGCAGTGAAACGCCCTGGGTGTCAAAAGCAACTCTCATTCCATCGGCATACAGATTTCTGACTCCGTACGCCGTGACGACGATGCCGACATGGTGCCACTGGCCGTCGGTTATGACGAAATCCGAGACCATTGGCGGTGTGGGTGACCGGCCACCAGGAGGCCTCAAGCCGGTCATCAGGTTTCCATCTGACGTATCGGCGCCAAGCCAGGTCTCGCCGGTACCGATGCCATCTGACTGGGAGATAATCACCTGCCCGGGCACTCCACCTTTGATCCAGGCGAAGACGCTGAACGATCCATCCGCCGGGTCCAAAACAAAGTCAGTGATAATGTGATCAACAATCCCATCGAATTCCAGTGCGCCAGCTATCTGGCCGCTGTCGGGCTGCCATGTAGGATTGCCACTGAGAATGCGTGATTGTCGCCGATGCTGTTATAAGCGATGTCGCCTTCTACCTCGTCCAGCTTCCAGTATGCAACCAGTTCTATTGGGAAAACTTCCTCAAACAAATGTTCAGCCAGGACAATCAGGTCCTGAACATCCACGATGCCGTCACCCCAGGGTGTCGGGCCAATATCGCATAAGGAGTAATCTTCGCCCCAGTGGTCAACCATGATGCAAATGTCGACAGAGTCGACAATTCCGTCGCCGTTGAAGTCAACTATCGGCGTGATCGGCACCTGCCAAAGGTCCCAGTTGCCAAAGCCACCAGGCCGGCTCGACATGAAGTAGAGAGTCGATCCATCGGCTGAAAGGTTTGGAATGCCGTTATCATAACCTGGCATATTTATCTGATGTGGAAGTTTAATGGGAGCACCAAAGTCATCGTCTGTTGTTCCTCGTGTTGATGCCCATATCTCGGTGGGACCGGGATTGCGCATGAAAAACAATGTCAAACCATCGGTCGAGATGTCTGGCGTCCAATCAGGACCACTATTATTAACGTTTTTGAGAAAAACCGGGTTTCCAAAAGGATCAAATATCGATTTTCGAGTTGCCACCATTATGTCACAGTGGCCCAAAGCACCGGATCGATGCGTTTGAAAATATAGTGATAGACTGTCAGATGAGATACTCGGATGAATAGCATGTTGACTGTTTACAGCCGGTCCAAGATTAATTGGCTCTCCCCAAGCACCGTTGACCGATGCTCTTGTGACCATCCATATGTCGCCTTGACCGCCAAGCCCACCGGGCAACCGGTTACCGAACGTTGGCGAGTGGCTATCGGAGAAATAGAGCGTCAGCCCATCTGACGAGATACTCGGTTCCCAGTAAGAGTATTGTGAGTTGGGTGGTTGCCCAAGATTCGCAGCAGGACCCCAATCATCATTTATTGTTGCGCGCGTTGTACACCAGAGATCATAGCCGCCCGCCCCCCCGGAGCGATTGGAACTGAAATAAAGTGACAGACCATCCGCCGAAATATTAGGCCCAGCATCATCGGATGAACTATTAACGCTCGGTCCAAGATTAACGGCGGTACCCCAGATAAACTCTGCATTAGCAACTGACACAATCATGCCTGATGCCAAAACCAATACGAGTAAAATTGTCTTTTTCATCTTACCACCCTCAAAATTTGTCCCTGTTCCAGCATGGAACGGTTAATATTTTCACGCCGCATCTTATGCGCACCTTTTGCGGCAAATTTTATTTCGACCAAATTCCGCTGATCGCAAGCCATAAGGAGTTTCTCCTCCAGAAAGCTTTTTAAACGGTTAAAGAATAGTTCTCTTAATTGTGAACACATCAACTCAGAAAGTCAATTGTGGTGACTACGTATTTTTTCTACTTTGGCTGTTTTTGCGTCAAAACAGGCGATATTTCCCCCAAAAAAATCCAATAAAAAGAGAATATTTTATCATTATCGTTTTCAATGCACGTCGCCAATTAGTGAGTGACTGTAGCTGAGAGGTCGTAACGTGGATGCCTCAAAGAAAATTTTTTGTGGCAACGGAGATTTTACTATTTGACTTTGAACTCTTCATAGATGACCGGGGGCCTCTTGGACTACTCATGACCCGCTTCTTCTCTTGAGTCTTTATTTCTTTGGCGGTATAATCACTCCTATTGGTGGAAATCAAATTTCCTATCAGTTAATCTACGCAATTGTGAGTGGTTAGTTCTGTGCAGTGCAGGCGATGATGACTTATATGCTTCTTTTCTTATGTTTAAGGAGACCAGATCTATATCATCAATTGTGATTTCTGAGCCAACAGGAAGGTGTTTCCCTGGAAAAATAGATTTGGGTCGAGGCTATGCCCGGAAAGGACCTTGATAGTGAGCAAAGATGAACGTAATCACGTGAGACTCGGGCATACCGAATTGCTCGAACTGAAGCGATGGAATACGCCCACGATCTACAATGGATGGGAGCAGATAACCGAGCGTAACAGCGGCAGAGAGTGTTTCAACTTGGAAGTTTGTCGTGATTTCATGCCGCAGATGGGCCCCATGGTGGGCCATGCCGTTACGGTAGTTATCGAGCCAGGCAATCCGGAGCACGTCCAATCGAATCGGCAAGCATGGAGCGAATACCGACGCTATGTTGCGGCGGCGCAGGGCCCGAAAATTGTAGTGGTTCAGGATATGGATAAGCCAGTCGCCTTCGGCTCATTCTGGGGTGAAGTCAACAGCAATATTCATCGCGCACTGGGTTGTGTAGGTACGATCACCGATGGCGCCATTCGGGACTTGGATGAAATGCACAATGCCGGTTTTAAAGCGATTGCTCGTCAGCTTTGTGTCGGTCATGCTCATGCTATTCCGGTACGCTGGGATTGCGACGTGACGGTCTTTGGCTGCCGGATTCAACCGGGCCAGTTGATTCATGCCGACAAGCACGGTTTTTTGGCGATCCCCGAGTGCGATGAAGGCCGTTTGCTGGAAGCCGCCCGGTTCATGGATTCGAACGAATGTCAAACTTTGATCGCTGCGGCTCGGAATTCACAAGGTAAAACGACGGAAGAGATTCTTCAGGCGATTGATCAGGCTGCGGACGAGTTTGGTAAAAACGCCAAGGGGAAATATGGTGGAAAAGGTGAATAGTAGCGTAAGCGTAGTGGTTCTCGATGGCCACACACTTAACCCCGGAGATTTGAGTTGGGACTCCCTGGCGGCTTTAGGTGAACTGAAGGTCTATGATCGAACATCGCACGAGAGATTGCTCGACCGGGCCCGGAATGCTCAACTCATCCTCACCAACAAGACGCTCCTAACCAGAGACACTATTGAATCTCTATCCGAACTCACATATATCGGTGTGACGGCAACCGGCTGCAATATAGTGGATCTTGAAGCCGCCCGCCGGAGATCCATTACGGTGACAAACGTGCCTGAATATGGAACGAGATCGGTCGCCCAGATGGTTTTTGCTCATGTTCTTAATCTCTGCCAGCATGTCGGCGAACATGCTCAATCGGTGTCGCAGGGAGCCTGGACGAGATCGTTGGATTTTTGTTACTGGGATTTCCCTTTAATAGAATTAGCCGGCCTGACAATAGGAATTGTAGGCTATGGGCGGATCGGACGGGCCGTGGCTCAATTGGGATCTGCTTTTGGAATGCACGTCTTAGTGAATGATATCACCACACCGACAGACCTGGGCAGTGGCGTCAAATCAGTTGAGTTGGACACACTGTTTCGCCAGAGTGATATCGTGAGCTTGCACTGTCCTCTCACGCCGCAGACGAAAAACCTGGTTAATCGGGAACGTTTGAAGCTGATGAAACCATCGGCATTCCTCATCAATACGAGCCGCGGACCTTTGGTCGATGAGCAGGCTTTGGCAGAGGCTTTGGATAAAAGGCATATCGCGGGCGCGGGGCTGGACGTGCTGGATCAGGAACCTCCGGCTGAGGACAATCCTCTCTTTGCAGCGCGGAATTGCTATATAACGCCTCATATTGCCTGGGCTACCGCTTCGGCACGAGAACGTCTGATGCGGGTAGCTGTTGAGAACGTCAAAGCATTCCTCTGCGGCAGTCCTCAAAACGTCGTCAGCTAAGGATACGTGTATTCTGTTGTTTCAAAACACAGGAGATGTCAATGAAGACTCAGATTAGTAGAAGTGTAAATAAGACAACAGCGATAGTGAGAATGATGACATGCGTTCTTATGGGGGCAATGGTTCTGGGACTCTCGACGGCTAGAGGCACGGAGCTGGTGCCGGTCGGCTTGCAGAAGCAACTGCTCGTGGATGATTTCATCATCGCAGAGAAGGAAAACGTCACACGCGAACTGGGCAAGGTGAAGAAGTGCGGCATCGTGCTCGAACCGACGCTCCCCACTGATTTCATCCCGCCACCTGGTAGTCGTGGAAGTCGAGACTACGAACGCAACCTCAAGTCCGGCAAAAAGCCCGATGGCTCGCGCGTTGCCCTGGATTTCGGCTTTTATACGACCGTGCTTTGGAACGAGAGGGACCGGAAGTTTCAGATGTGGTACATGCCCTGGCGGCTGGCGGGCGTTGGCTACGCCGAGTCCAAAGACGGAATCCATTGGACCAAGCCGCTTGTTGGAAAAGGCGGCAAGGACAACATCGTTCATTTCAGTCAGAGTTTCAGTTGCATGATCGATCCTACGGTCCCGTGGGGGCATCCGGAGAAGTATAAGGCGGCCTTCGACAGCAATCTGGACAGGGTTTGCCAGCCTTGCCTTGCTTATTCGGCCGACGGTATCCATTGGTCGGACTACAACGACGGCAAGCCGGTAACCGGTCGTGCGGCCGACTGCTTCGATCAGATCCTGTGGGACCCGATCATGAAGAAATACCGCCTGATGTGCCGTACGGACATAGGCGGCCAGGGTGGGACGAAAGAGTACCGCTCGGCTCGGATCATGGTCCACGACAAAGGAAACGACCTGAGAAAAGATCCCACAGCCTGGAAAACCATCGCCGACAAGATTGTGGTCGACGATCCCAAGAAGGAGAAAAACCCCTGGGGCAATCCCCGTCTGCAGTTAAACTATATCACCTGCTGGATCTATGAGGGCATCTATTTTGCACCGATGAACGTCTACACGATGGACCAGTCGGACTTCTTCGACGGATTCGACTACCAGACGCGCCACGAGAAGGACGTCCTCGACTTCTACATCGGCACAAGCCGGGACGGTGTGAACTTCGACAAGAGTTGGATCTACGCACGCAAGCCGCTCGTAAAGCGCGGTCCTGCCGGAAGCTTCGACAAAGATGGCGTCTTCCCTCCTTCCCAGTTTGTCACCCGCAAAGATGAACACTGGATCTACTATGGCGGAGCCGGCGAACGCCACTACAGCATCGGTCGGGACATGAAAATCGGCCTGGCAAAACTGCGGCTCGATGGTTTCATGTGTTTGGAGGCAAAGGACAAGCCGGGTACGGTCGTTACTAAGCCGTTTATATTGGAGGGCGACAAGCTGCAGATTAATGTCGATGCCAGTGGCGGTAGATTCTATTCGGAGGTTCTTGATGAGGATGGCAAGCCGTTTCCGGGCTTTGCAGCTAAGGAAGCAAAGTTCTATGATGATGTCGATGAATTGCGATTAAAGCCGCACTGGAAGAACAACAAAGACTTGTCGGCGCTTACGGGCAAAGTCATACGGATTCGGTTCCGTCTGCGCAACGCCAGACTTTACGCATTCCGGATTCAAAAATGACAGAGCAAAGTAAGATCCTCAAGCGAAAGGCCAGGTGGGTAGAAGTGCGAAGGCGACTGATTCCCCTGCTCAAACGCCCACAAAACGGATCTGCTTCCTGGTACTCGATTCCCGAATCATCGAGACTGCGGAAAACGCGAAGCTAACGCTTGGCAAAAGGGTGAAGAGCAAGCACAACTCATCGAAATATGTACAGTACTTTTTTAGCTCCTTGGCCTGTTCTGACAAGAAACGATTCATCATCAAACATCCACCCATTAGCGGTGTTCCGAGCACTTTCTCTCAGTCATGACTCATGAGTGTATGTACTGTAAGATTCTTTGTATATAATTTTGATGATGGAATAAGCAGGCTTGCAAGATAACCTGAACAGACACATGCCGTTATGCCGATCCCTCCATATAAAAAGAAGTGGATTTCTGTGAATCTTTGGACATAATAGAGTATTGCAGTACTATAGACGATTCCTATTAATGCCCCGGCACTATTGGCTCGGCGTGTAAAGATTCCCAGCGCAAATACGCCGGCCAGACCGCCGGCAAGCCCGTATTGGCTGAATGCCATTGCTGCAAAACAGTCGCTGAAAATGTTGTATGGTTGAACTAACGGCTTACCCTTACGGTCAAGAGCAAAATACCAATTCCCTGCCTCATCCATTCCGTAGCGCGTAAGGAATTTAACGCCGCAACCGGCTATATCGAGCCACCGTGACCTTTGTTTGTACCTGTTGTATAACATAGAAAAGGTCCAGATCTGCCTGGCCTGAGGCCAGACAAATTTATCGGTATCATAGACTTTGCCTTTACTATCCAAACAGGTAAAATAGCCGCCATACTCGGTATCGATTGAATATTTTTCCCAAAAGGGAATCACATTGTTAAATAATTCATTCTCGTAGAGTTCCGTATATCTTTTAATGTTCTTCATACTAATCATGACCTGCCCCCTTATGTTGGTCCAGCAGTTATGAGAGTACTTCACAATAATTCTCTTTGTCTTGAGTAAGGCGGAGGGAACCGGGGCCTTGCTCAAGACACATCGCTGAGAATGCCGCCGGGGCCATATAATCCAGGCTGCTGTGCGGCCGGCAGTGATTATAATCCATCCGCCAGCGATCCGCAACATATCTCAGCTCATTAACACTCAAGAACAGCTCTTGATATGAACTCCGTTCCGATTTCTTAGGCAATCAGGACTGTACCCATTTTTTTAGTACTCCTACAGCGAGATACAAAATATAGAATTTTAAGGATTTCACCTGGGACACTTGCGTTCGTAAGGCAATTTCGATATGCTTGTAAAAAGATAAATTTCATTGCAAGATTAAGTCGAAATCTTACGAGCATTTCCGCTCAGGGAAGGAGTTTAATATGTGCATTATTAAAAACGGAATCATCGCGATTCTGATCTGTCTTTATGCCGGCTCCGGATTGCAGGCTCAGCCTGCAGATCGGAGGGGCCAACGGAACACCCCCACAATGACTGATGTCAAATACGGCCCCCATAAGAGAAACGTGTTGGATTTCTACAAGGCCGAGTCTAACAAACCTACGCCGTTGGCTGTGTATATCCACGGGGGTGGATTTCGAGGGGGCAGCAAGAAGAGTGTAAATAAACGTACGCTGAAAGAGCTTTTGGCTGCGGGTATTTCGGTCGCGGCGATAGAGTACCGATTCGTTTCGGATAAGCCCTTGCCGGCAGCGCATCACGATTCACTGCGGGCGATTCAGTTTATTCGTTCCAAGTCAGCCGAGTGGAACATCGACAACAAACGGGTCGGTGCGTTCGGCGGCTCGGCAGGCGCGCAAATCTGCATGTGGCTGGCCTTTCACGATGAAATGGCTGATCCATCGAGCAGCGATCCGTTGAAACACGAGTCCTCACGGCTGACGTGTGTGGTAACGAACGGCGGGCAGACTACCATGGAGTTTGACTGGTGGAAAAAGTGGGTCCCTGGCTATGACAAACCACATCGCGAGCGAACTGAATATTTCGGCGATGTTACGAACGAGGAACTTGACAAGATTGTCGAGGATATTTCAGCGCTGTCACTCATTACTGCGGATGACCCACCGATTTTCATGACTTACGGCATGAAGCCGGACGCTCCTGTGCCGGATGATCCAAGGAAGGCACAAGGCTGGAAGGTTCATCACGTCATCTTTGGTGTCAAGCTCAAAGAGAAAATGGACGAGCTGGGCGTCGAAGCGGACCTGAAATATCCGGATGCGCAAACGACTTATCAGTCTAGCGCAGGTTTTTTCATCAAGAAGCTAAAGCCGGACTAATCAGTATGGGCCACGAACTCGTGCGAATCTGGAGTTTCAGAATGTGGGTGCGGCCGACAGGAATCAAATTAATGCCAACAATAACAAAAAGCCGAAAAGCTGTTCAGATAAGCTACGGACCTTGGGGCTCATAGGAGGATACCCGCCGTGAGGTGTCCCCCAGGGATTACCGTATTGCCCCATCATTGTGGGTATTATTTCTTTGCCGTTGTGACAGATATGCAAAAGAAAGACTTTACGCCCGAGTGAACGATTTCGAACAAATCACGAACATTAGCACAGAAGGCTTCGGGTGATAAATACGGAGAAATAATCAATGGTAAGGGCTCCACTGCCCCTATTTTCTTGCTCCCCTGAAGGATGTTGGTGACACCTAAATCAAAAGCCTGAGCCCTTTTCCTTTTCTTTCTGGTTTTTTCCTAATATTATATAGAAAGCGATTTGAGGAAATCCTGAAAATGAGCGGTCTGCCGTATCGAGTCGAAATCTGGTTCGCTCTCTATCTTTTGGCGTAGTTTGTCGGGGGACCAGGAAATCTGTCGCAGATGCTCCACAGCCTCTAATGGATTAGCATGCAAGGCCTCCAAACAAGCCAGATTAAAGAAAACTGAGTCAAATTTTGGGTTTAAATCAAGAGCATGTTGGTATTTTTCACGCGCTTGCTCAAAGAGCCGGTCTGCTTCTGCATCGCTCTTGGTCCTGGCCTGATTAGAAAGTTCAGCCCCCCAGTTGTTAAAGGCCTCGTGATAGTCCGGTTTGATCTCCACGGACTTACGGTACTTCTGATAAGCTTGTTTGAAGAGCCGGTCTGCTTCTGCATCGCTCTTGGTCCTGGCCTGCTCTGAAAGTGCATTCCCCCAGTTGTTAAAGGCTTCGTGAAAGTCCGGCTTGATCTCCACGGACTTACGGTGCTTCTCACAAGATTGTTTGAAGAGTCGGTCTGCCTCCGC
>SDBT01009671.1_pt1 | contig 15619 bp, 16 predicted proteins | sample 2277101 | NCBI WGS metagenome assembly SDBT01 (sample SAMN10404973, study PRJNA504765) | marine sediment metagenome | isolation source: marine sediment core GS10_PC15, 103 cmbsf | place: Arctic Ocean: Southern Knipovich Ridge | collected 2010 | reverse complement strand
TTTGAAACATACTTCGATTCTGAGTACTCAGTCACCAAGATGAGTGGCTGGGAATATGTGCTGGATGAGCGGTTTGAAATACTCGGCTGTGGATTTAAGTTTTCTGATGTTAATTCTGATTCTGATCCGTGGTTTCATTCATGGTTCGTATGGGCCAATGAAGTATTGGGATACTTTGAACAGTTACAATTAGTCTATGGCCGCCACCTTGAGAACATTACAGTCGTGATACAGAATGTCTCTTTTGATGCTCTGGTCCTCCAGGAAAAGTTTAGCATCAAGCCAAAATTTATAATCGATCTCAAGCACCTTGATTCACATTTCGATTCGCGTCGATCACACCGGCTCAAAGATATGGCGAAGCGGGAGGGGCTACCCGGCAAGGGTGAGACGGTAAAATTTATCGGGCTACATCTGGCTGATTTCGATGACACACAACGAAAAGCAATGGAAGAATACTGCGGCAGAGACTGCGAGTTAGAATACAAATTGTTTGAGATCATGCTGCCGTATCTTTCCGATGCTGAAACTGAACTCGCTCTTGCCCGGCATACAGTGAATCTATATCTTCAGCCAAGATTAAAATTCGATTTTGATTTAGCTAATCAACTTAAAGCTGGAATGGCAAATTATATATTGGAAGCCTGTGAATCAGTGAACATGACAGAGAAAGATATAGGTAGCGGTGTGCCGTTTGCTGCGGCGTTGATGATGGCGTTACCTGACGGCGAAACAATACCGACAAAATTTGGCAAGCGTCCTGGTAAGAAAATGACCGCTCTGCTTGGAAAAGAAAATTTGATACCAGCACTGGCTAAAACAGATGACGGGTGCAAGTTGTTGCTTGCACATTCTTCTCCAGACGTAAGCCTGCTGATGAAAGCAAGACAGGCAGTGAAGTCTTGGCCCCTACATATTAAGCGTATCGATGCGATGACCCGGCTCGCTACGGCTTGTGGGGGTTGGCTTCCTGTCCCGCTAAATTATTATGGGGCACACACTGGTCGATGGTCAGGTGGCGGTGGAATCAACCTACAAAATCTTGGCGGAAGCGGACGTGCTGGAGCAGGTACACATCTACTGATTAAAAGAATGCGGCATCTTTTACGGGCCGATAGACACAGTAGGTTACTTATTGTTGACTCCGCTCAGATTGAAGCACGTATCCTGGCATGGTTAGCTGGACAAGTTAACATGATCGAGGCATTTGCGGAGGATCGGGACATCTATAGTGAGTTTGGTACGAGATTATTCTCTGCCAGATTAAGAAAAGCCAGAAAGACTGATCCTCTGCCTATTTCTAAGCTGCTCACGATTCGTCGTGGTTTTGCAAAAGATACTGTGCTTGGTGCCGGGTATGGTATGGGGCCGAATAAATTTTACGACAACTGCCTGATGAATCCCGCATTACGTCCGCTATTTGATAGTGGGCAGTACGACCTCGCCTTCGTGAAGCGGTTGATAAAAAGGTACCGAACCATTTACTCAAAGGTGCCTGAGTTTTGGAAGACAGTCGAGAAATGTTATCGTATTGTAGTCAAGCACCCCCATCAGGTTATGCGATATGCACCGGAAGGCAGCAAAATAGGTCCGGGGGATTTACTCACGTTCTGGAACGACGGGGGAACCGTCAACATCCAGCTTCCTTCCGGTCGCATACTGTACTATCCGCACGCTTCTATAAAGCGGAAGAAAAATCCTGGCGATTTCGACAACCAATTGAAGTACCAGCATGGTCCGATATGGGGTGGTACTCTTACCGAGAACATCGTTCAAGCAATTGCTCGTGATCTGCTTGGCTACTGGATATTGGAATGCGAAAAGGAATGCCTGCCAGTTGCATTACATGTTCACGATGAGATCATATCGATCACGCCTGAAATGTTTTCGATAAAGAATCTGCAAGTGCTGAACGACATAATGAGTAAGGGGCCTGATTGGGCGGCTGGGTTGCCACTGGCTGCGGAAGGTGAAATCAGTGAAACTTACAAAAAATAGAAAGGGAAACTGATGGCTGAAAGAAAACAATGGCGTCTATCGGCTACTGCTATCTCATGTTTTAAACAATGCCCGTACAAGTATTATCTGAAGTACATCAAAGGCATCAAGCGTGCCGAGGAACCGGGTCGCTTTAGATATGGTACCAACTGGCACAAGATCATGGAGGTTATCTCGTTGACGCCGGGTGATCCGTGTTCATGTGGCGGAACAGTAAGCCCCCCTGATAAAATCGATAAGCTATGTACGATCTGTGAAGGTGTCGGAGTTGTACCTGATGACATTATGACAGCAGTAACACGAGTAATCGATGATGCTTATTGTCGTATTCCTAATTCCATAGACCCCGGTGATTGGGCTATAGAGCGGGCGAAGTTGCTATATGCTGCGGCTGGTTATAGTTGGTACTACCAGAACGAGCCGCTTAAAGCTACGCATACTGAGGTCAAGTTCCGCACACCTATACCAGGACGTACTGGCAGGATGGTTCCTAACCTGTTGATCGACGGCATCATTGACAAGATTGTGAAACATGCTGGCAACATGGTCGTTGAGCATAAGACTACCAGTAGCTCCATCGCCCAAGATTCTAAATACTGGGGCAAACTTACGATGGACACGCAGACCACGCTCTACACTTTCACGCTCAGATTACTGCGTGATCGGGCGGAGTTGGAACTTGAAGGCGACATCAGCGGATTTTACTATGATGTATTCCATAAGCCGGGGATCAAGCCGAAGTTTTTGTCCATCGCTGATAGTAAGAAGTTCGTCGAAAGCGGCGAGTATTTCAGTCAGAAGTTTGTCTTAACTAAATTAGAAGAAGATAACTTCAAGCTCAATGCTGATGGTGTGCCTGTTATTATCGAGAGTACAGCAAAAAAAGGTCAGTTCAAAATCAAAGAAACTCCTGACATGTATGGGCATAGACTTCTCGCCGATATCGTAGAGCGTCCTGAGTATTATTTTGCTCGTAAAGAACTTGCCAAGACAGATGCTGAACTTGACAGGTTCCATGAAGAATTGCTCAGTGTATTCATTTCGATGCGGACTATGTACAACATGAATAGCTGGTACCATTGCGAAGAGCAATGTGAAGCTACCTACAACTGTGACTTCATTGACCTATGCTATAATGGGATCGATCCTGACGGAGAACTCCCGGCCAACCTTATTAGAAAAGTGAGAGGGGGTGACAAATGAAAACGATTTCTGGATTGGTATTAGTTGTTGGCGGGATTGTATTGGCGATATGGCTTTGCCTTGTGTTCATGCTATATGGCGGAATCATGCAGGCAATAGACTGTTGGGGCACCAACAATTCCGCAGTCGTGTGGGGGATTATTCGGGCTGTCTTGTGCGAGGTCGGCTTGCTACCGGGATGTCTTCTGGTTTTATTTGGCGTGCATACATTAGAATAATGGAAGGACAAAAAGATGACAATAACAAAACGGACAAGCATACCAAAGCCACCCAAAGTAGCGTCGAGTAAGGTAGCAAGTGCCAGGCCACCGGCTGCACCGAAGGCGAAAGCGGCAGCAGTACCGGCGAAGAACTTTATCATTAAAGCCTGGGAAAGTCCTGGTGACGGCAAGAGAGTTTTACTCTATGGTGAATCGGGTATGGGTAAGACCACCCTTGCAAGTCTTGCACCTAAGCCAGTGTTCATTGGCATAGATGATGGCGGTAAGCTACTCGTCGATGAAGCTGGCAACAAGCTGCGTCATGTACCAGGTGTAGAATGCTTCGGAGATGTACGTGCCGCTATGCTTGCTGATATCTATCAGGATGATGAAACAGTAGTACTCGATCAGGCAACCTACCTTGAAGAGTGGGCAGTCGCTCATGTACTTGCGACGATTACCAATGATAAAGGTGCGAAGATGGACAATATCATACGGTATGGGTACAACAAAGGCTATCGCCACATGTACGATACCATGAAGTTGATCCTGCAAGATGCTGACTCGCTCATTCATCGCGGTAAGAATGTTATCATAATCGCTCAGATGGCACCGAATAAGGTGGCCAACCCTGGTGGTGAAGACTTCTTACGTGAAGGTCCACGCCTATTCGCTGGCACGCCTTCGATTGAAGCCTTGTACTGCGAATGGGCCGATCACATTTTCCGTCTCGGCTATCTGTTTCTGTCTGTTAGTAGCAGAAAAGTTACAGGTGGTGAAAATAAACGTGCAGTCTTCGTACATGCCCAGCCACATTTCAGAGCGAAGTCCCGCACACTTACTGATTCAAAGTACGCAGTTGTTGCGTTTGATGATCCGAAGGATGATTCAATTTGGAAGTTCTTATTTGACGAGGAATAGCAATGTCTGAAGAAATCTTACAAGCAGTAATAGTAGCAGTAGCATGGTTCGTGGCCGGTTGGATATGGGCCGGCGTCATTAAATCGTAATTTAATTTTTGGGAGACACAAATGAGTAAGATTACAACAGCAGCATCGTATCGTGGAATCGTGGTTGAACATGCAGTGGATGCATCAAGCGGTGGCCTGCCGCAATTGGTAGCAAAGTTCCGTGCGTTGGAACAGTTCGATGAAGCCGAAAAGACTTGGATCGATATTCAAGAACAGCCAGACGTTGAGATAACCGCTTACCTCGTGTTATTCAACAAGAACGGCGATCCGATTTTCCACGTCCGCGACGTTATGAAGACGTTCGAGTGGGACGGCAAATCGTTAGTCACTTTGAATGGACTTGATCTCGTAGATGCCGAAGTCCAATTCGAGGTACAGGATCATGAATACAAGGATGCGGTAACACAGCAGGTGGCAAACATCCGCGGCTACAATGAAGAGCCTGGTAACGCCTTGAAGAAACTCGACGCCGGTGAACTCAGCCAGCTTAACGCCAAATTCACTGCTCAACTTAGCAAACTGGCCGGGGCACCAAAGGTCGCATCGGCAAAAGCTCCTGCCGCTCCAAAGAAGGCCGTTGCCACTGCAACGAAAGCCGGGACGAAGAAGGGCAACAAGCGGACAACCAAAGCCGCAGCCCCAAAGCCCCCCGCAGCACCCTCAGCCGAAGCTGCCGAAGCTGCTGCCGCAGAGCCAGTAGCAGAACTTCCAGTAGCTGAGGCAATTGAAGAGTTCAAGACTGCCCCAAAGGCTTCCGCTGCACCGAAAGCACAGGGCAAACCCGCAGCACCTGCTGCCGCTGTAGCCAACGACACCACTACGTATGAAGGCTCGTGGGCCGAATGTTGTAGCCGTAGGGCTAAAGGCGTAGACGATGAGCAATTGGCGGCTGCTTTTCAGGCTGCTATGTATCGCATAGCTCGTAACATCGCTGAGGAAAACATCGAGCCTGGTGACTGGACGAAGATCACCGACACGGTACTATCAGAATGCGGCGTCTTTTAATTAGGCCGAGCTAATATGCGAGGTAGCGGCACAGTCCGGTAATGGTACGGCGACAAACGCTTACCCTACTTCGTATATTTTTCTGGAGGGTACAGTATGTTTATGCCAGAAGTTTATGAAGAGTTAGCCACGCTATCGGAGACTTTGACTGAAGAGCAAGAAGCTGACAAGCAAAAATTCATAGCTCACTTTGAACACATGGGAGGACTTTTCGGGTGCCCTACATTATGGATTATGTATGAGCAAGCATGGTTCTTGTACAAAGGATTTAAGTTAGAGCATTGTAGTTACAAAACGGCAGAAGGATTACTTGGCATTACAGCGAAGAATCTCACTAAGCTACACGAACATCTGAAGGAGTAAGGCATGTCGAAGGTTAATTTTGCGAACTTGTTCGAGACCTACAGAGCAAATGTTTACCCCGCTATGCTTGAGTGCCTGGCTACAGACCTCGGTGTATCAACGGAGTCTCTCGACCTTATAGGTGTTGGCTATGAATTTGAAGGGCCGTCATGGGTCTTCCCTGAACGTGATGCCACCGGTAGCATCATCGGACTTGTTCGCCGATTCTCTAATGGAAAAAAATGTACTGTTGAAGGATCGAAGCGTGGTCTAACTTATGTAATCAACCCTGATTTTGGAAAACAAAAAGATCGTTATACACCTGGGCGGCACAATTGGACAAAGGTATCACCAGGTATGCCATGCCCTCTATGTGGTAGAACGAAATGGTGTATGGTATCCTCCGAAGATATCGACAACCCTCCGGCGATTATATGCGGTACGGAAGAAGGTTCGGTATGCGAATGCGGAGAAGGAACCTATCTCCACATACTTAGGCCAGAAGGCATCAAGAACAAACACTGCGAGACTGTAATACCAGCGACCGATCTTCCGATTCTCATCGTCGAAGGACATACAGACGTGGCGGCAGCAACAAACCTGGGCTTTGTGGCAATCGGCAGACCGTCTGCTAAGTCTGTCAAGTTGCTGATGAAGATGCCGTTGAACAATCGTCCGGTTGCTGTAATCGGAGAGAACGACGCTGGTGTCGGTGAAGTTGGAATGGAATCTGCTTATCGTACTGTGAGCAAGCTGACTGCCAAAGTTGTACAGGTGATGCCCCCTGATGGTATAAAAGACTTGCGTGCGTGGTTAAAAGCTGGCTTGACGAATGACTTGTTAATGAGTATAATAGAAAACGCACCTGCCGTACCTGAAGGTGAAGTCTTCGAGGATGACGTAGCACATACCGCAGCAAAGATGTGGATGGAGAAAGAACTTTTAATTGACGGGTTCCCCAATATACGATTGTACAAAGGGCAATGGCTGCACTACATCGACGGACGATACCAGAAAGAGGTAGAAGCACTACTTCGTGGTCGTTTATACCGATTCCTTGATGGCAAACAGTATCAAAAAATTGACGCTAACGGATCGATAGTTCTTGCACCATACAAACCGTCGCGTGCTAAAGTCAGCGACATCTTCGACGCTCTCAATCAGTGGTGCCCTATTATACAAGACCCGCCTACATGGTTAGACGACAAGAACCACATTGATCCGGTCAACCTGATCCCGTTCAAAAACGGCATACTTAACTTCGATGAGTACATGAACGGCAACATAGTTTTGCTCGACCCCACCCCTGCTTTCTTTAACATGAATGTGGTGCCCTATGATTTCGATGAAAGCCTGGAGTCAAAGATGTGGGATGAATTTCTCATCGATATCTTTAACAACGACCAAGATAAGATCAACCTATTGTCTGAATGGATGGGGTATAATTGCGTACCAGATATGTCACATGAAAAGATGATGATATTTACTGGGCGTCCCAGATCGGGCAAGTCAACGGTGCTGGAATCCTTACGCCACATGCTCGGCTATGAGCAATGTTGTGAGTCAACTTTCCAAAGCCTATGCGGACCCTTTGGGTTACAGCCTATGGTAGGCACACTTGCTGCACTAATCGGCGATGCCAAGACGCCTCATGCTCGTGAGTCTGATGCTGCTTTAGAGAAATTGTTGCAGATCGTGGGTGGTGATCCTGTTACTGTCAATCGTAAAGGTATCACCCAGATGCCCACAATCCAGTTGAAGTGCCGATTCACTATGGCTATGAACGAGTTACCTGCATTCGCCGATCATGCTAATGCGTTAGAGCCTCGTTTGAACTTGTTGCATTTTGAGAACTCCTACATCGGCAGAGAGGATCGTTCCCTCAAGACTCGATTGAACAGAGAAGCCGACGCTGGCAAGGTCGTCAATTTTGCATTGCGTGGGTTGAAAAAACTTCGAGAGAATGGGGTTTTCACAATACCACAAAGCTCTGGTATTTTAATCGATCAGTTTAGGGCTATCACTAATCCGATACACGAATTTGCAAATGAATGCTGTCAATTTGTTATGACTAAAGCTGAATTGGGGGAGCTGTATACCGTAGCGAGTGACCTGTACGAAGTGTGGCGTAATTGGTGTAAAGTGAACGGAAGATCGGCTGGGATCAAGCCGCTATTCTATAGTAGGTTCGCAGCAAACTATCCTGATATCATTAGGGCCCGACGTAGAGTTAATGGGCCACAACGGCACATCTATCTGGACATGAAACTAACTGAAGAAGCAGTAAGTAATTATCTTGGGAGTTGATTATGGAAGGAATGGTGACTATAAGTTTGGCGTGCTTTAACCGATTAAAAGTTACACGAAAGGAACTTGAAGATGAGTATCTTGCAGAACATCAGCAAGAAAAAATCGACAGACTGACATACTGGCACGGTCTTGAGCAAGGGAGAGAAGAGGGCAGAGAAGAAAAAGAAGCTGAGTTGTGTGGAATAAAATTTACAGACGTGGTACTACTTGCAATAATCGTTTCGTTGTTAATTCTTATTGTAATTATGGGAGTCCAATTATGAAGTTCGCAGACGTATTGCTTTTAATAGTTGTTTTATTCCTACTCTTTGTAGGGTTATTTGTCCTCAGCAGTTGCTCTATCCTCCAACCCAGAGCAAACCCAGGTGATATACTCGCCGATTTGCCTACCACTGGAACGGAGGCAATGTTTCAGACGTTGAAGAAAGCGAACTGGCTTTTCACCTTATCCATTGTTGGCGTCGGTGCTGGATTCTTTGCATTCTTAAACGGTAGCTCTAAAGGGCTTCAGTTTATGGCAGCGTGCTTCGTGGTACTCAGCCTTATCATTGGTGTGACTAAGTACTCTGCCGTCATCGCTGCTATTGCAATGATCGGTGCTGTGTGTTTGATGATATATAGCACATTGATTAAAGGCAAGGCGTTGCGGGAAGTTGTACAGGGTGTAGAACTGGCACGTACTATAAAACTCGAAAGTCACGAGGTTTACCCTGAAAGCAAAATACTGGAGTCTATGTCAGATATGCAATCCAAAACCACTAAGGCCATCGTCAAGGCAGTGAAGGGGAAGCTATGAAATACCATATTAAGAACCAACAAGGAAACATCATCGCATCTTTCGTAAATGAATGCGACCGCGATTACTGTCAAGATGCCTTGAACGACGTATTTGACGACTGTGAATTCTTTGCCTATACTGATGAATAAAAATTTTCTAACCCGCGATCAACTACTGAACTGGCTTGACCAGAACGCACCCACCAAGGCTATCCAGCGTGGGCTGCGTTCAGGTCTGCCGGTTGTACTACTCGGTGGCTTCAAGCCGTTACCTAACAGTAACCGTCCTGGGTGGATCGTGTTGGTCAACACAAAAGCAGGACGTGAGTATTACGTGGCTATCGCAATCGGATCAAATCGTGATCCGTATGCTTATCTCACCGATTACATTGATTGGAAAGATTATTGTAGCAGTGAGCACCCGCTTTATCGTGGGGACATACCTGAGATAGCGGCGGAGCATAGAGAACTTGGAACCGTAGAAAGGGTGAACGAAAATGAGTAACACCAACAAAAAATTAATTCCGCTGTCAGCCGTACCCGCCATCCTCGTCGCACTCACCGGCGTCACGCGATCAAAGCCCACGGTATACAACTGGGTAAGGTATGGGTGCAGGACCGCTGATGCCAGGATCGTGAAGCTCGGTGCGAGTATTGAGTTAGGGCAGTGGTTTACCACGATGTCGCAGATTGAGGCCTTTATTGAGGAGATCGGATGATGAACAGAAGAAGTTTCATAAAAAGGATCGCTGCCGTTGCTACTGGTGTGGTGGTTGTGCTGATGATGGCGAAGCGGCTGCCTTTTAGGCCGAATCCTGTGCAGCGTAATATCCTACATACGTGGGAGATAAGTCATATTGGTGGCAAGTATGACGGGTATCAACCCCCGTCTGAACCTTCTACAGCCCCCGACTACCCACTCGGTACATATTATCATGCTCCGAACGGGACAATTTACAAATATGTAAAATTTGAGAGGTACTATGTTAACAACACAAAAAACATTGTGCGTCATACGACATGACACCAATAAGCTGCCGATCCTAAAGTACCTGGACAATCGGCAACTTCTTGCCCTGTCACTTAGTGGCGGAGTAATCCTCTGGATATATAAGGGCATGTCTATGCTCATCCCTGCTGCCAGGATTGCTAATATGGTAACTAATGTGGAAGCAGCAGGCAAGTTGAATTCTAAGAAAACGCTATATCCAGATGACGTATTCACTACAGCGGACGCCATCGTGTTGCCAAAGTTGATCGCCGATGCTTTATTGGGTGACGACAAATGAAAACGTGTGAGCAGATGATGGGGCCAGATATTGCAAGCGGAAGATACTATTTGTGTGGAAGGCCCGCTAAATTCATCGCACCTGAAAATAGATGCGGCTACAACCGCCCAGCTTTTTTATGCGGGATACACAGGCATCAATTTGATTCGTGGTATATAAAACACGGCAACATAAAAAGATGCGTGCCTATCCTCGCAAAGCCATCAACACCATAGCTAAAACGAATGACCCAACGATCCCAAGTCCTGTGAAGAATAGCTTTCTATGGTGGGCCAGGTGGTCTACCATAAATTTCTTCACCCACCCCATATCATTGACTACTTGAATTAGCAGGTCTCGATCTGATTTTCCAATGTGTTTCTCGTCCATAGTTGCTACCTCTTTAGCCAGGTTTTCTTTTTATCTTCCTCTTCTTTTTTTGTTGATGTCATCAGGCCAGCACTTTTTGAGATCGCGTCAAAAGCATCTATTTCTCCTGCCAAGAACGCTATTGCACTTTGGACTTGTATCGGCTGTGCAGAACGTAGCTCATAAAGAATGAAGGAAAGTGCTTGATCGTATTCTACTGGTGAAGCACCGCCTGTTGTATACTTAGTCAACGCACCCTTTAACTTGCCGCCCTTCTCTTCTCCTACACGATAGCCTTGCCTACGAGAAGTGGTTACATATTTTCCTTTATCATCGACACCAATAAGCTCGCTGAAGGTGGTAAATTCCCTGCCCGCCCAATCCTCACCAGTTGCTACGTCCAGGACCATCTTTGATAATACACTCCCTTTATATTTAGCGGACCGTATCGGGTGGGTCATAAATTTCAACGGGTCTTTGAAATGGCCGATAAGTGAGAAGTATTTTCTTTTACCAGACCCGCCTAACAATTTGTAGAGTGGAGTTATATCAATGTCCAACCATTTTAGGTTCCCGGCCTTCCATGCTTTTCTGTACCGTTCAATAAAGTCATCATCATCAAAACCGGCCATCATAAGATTGAACAAGACAGTTGCCGTGCCCATCTTAACAGCTATCCTGCCCCAAAAAGCACGGTACATAGCACCTTCATCACCCCGCTTAAATGCCTTAACCATTGATCTGACGTTAGATTCAGTCCAATCGGGTGCAAGGGCCACAAGTCGGAAAAGGTGCTGGGTGGTTTGATTGCGACCCATTCTCATTAGATTAAGACCGCCGAAGTCATCGTTAATAAGATTCGCCACTTGCTTGGCGATATCATGTTGTGTTATCTCGCCTCTTTCCAACTTGCTTTGATGTCTTTTCAACTGAGAACGGTACTCTAATAACGCGGCTTGCATCTTTAGCTGTGGCCCCATCTTCTTAAACAGGAAGTCAGCCTGCCGTTCTCTGATTCTATTAACAGCATCAAGCCCCTTTTCACCCGCTTTGAAGTGCCGGGCGACTCTACTAAATACAGTGCCTTCTCGTTTCAGATCAGCTTCATTCCAGTCTTGTATTCTACCCACCGTTAAACCACCCCTAACAAGCTGCTGGACTTCAGGTGTATAGTTGGTTATCGCTTCCCCCCCTTTTTTATAAGCTGTAACGGGATTCAAATTTTTAATTCCTGTCTTCCCGCCGCCCATATATGAACGTAAATACGCTTGGTGGTGAAAGAACGAAGTCATCAAGATGTTCTGTTTAATTATGGCATTCCATTTTGAAAGCCAGTCAATCAGCCGTACGCCTCGTAGCTTAGACCCCGCTAATGCTACGTTTAGCTTTTCAGCAAGGACAGGCTCGGCGTACATGCCGACACGCTCCATCACGATTCCACCATCAGTTACAAAAAAGTTCTGGCCGTAAGCCTTACCCGGTTCTGCTTTGCCAGCAAATTTCCATGTAGTAAAATTGGGATGCTCTACCTGCTTCCACCCCGGAAATTGCTGTGAGCTAATCAGGCCCCAATCTTTTGCCAGTTTCATAATCTGCTTATCGACAACAGCCTGGGATACTTGCTTATGTGCTACATTCTGAGCGGTAGTTGCCCCTGTTACCTTCAAAGTCTTACCAAGAGACCAGCCGTGCATGATCCCTTCAAGTGTCCTTGATTTAGCCCTTGCCGTCGTAGTACCGAACTTTTTGAACAGAATTTTTTTCTGCCCCGGCTCGCTTTCCCACAATCTCGCTGAATAATTCTCTTTAGAATTGTGGATAACTTCTTGATCCTTGGCTACATCGCCGAATTCTTTATTCTCTGCTATAAGATTATCGGCAAAGGCTTGAGCATCAGGTGAAAGATTACGGGCCTTGTCTACTAATTCTCTTTGGGCGGCATTAAGTTTGTCATAGTACCGCATTTGATCGGGGCTATCTTGTAGATCGATATATACCTGTATCGCCATGTCTAACTTTTTTGCTTCAGGTCCAAACTTTTTTGTGCCTGATATTTCTTTTAGCTCTTCTTGATGAGCCTTAGTTGTAACGTCTACAGCAGTTTCCTTATCGTTCCTTTCTGCATAAAATGTGTCGAGCAAAGCAGAAGTGTCTTTTGAATCGGAAGTTAATCTTACAGGGGCTAATTTTGCTTTCCGTGCCATGTCAGCTTGTACAGCAGGTTCCACTGTAGGAACCACCACGTTGCCAGATGGCTCTGCCCCCGCCACTTCTGCCGATTCTACCGCCGCCACTTCCAACGAAGTAGACTGCATGGCGGCCTGTTCACCCAAGCGTTTACCATATTTACTACTAAATTCAGCTATCTGATCGCCGATGGCTTTTATTCCTCCGAAGCCTTCTTTTGACGGCGACTCTGTGAAGCTGTTTACTGCGTCCGCATATTCTGGCAACAGCTTTTCTATCTCGCCAAGCTCGGCCAGCAATTTAGGATTGTCTTTTATGTCCTTGGATATACTATCGTAATGCTCCAGCACTTTCATCAGATCAGACTTCATCACTTCAACCTGTGACTTCTTATTACCAGCACCGGCGATAATGTTATCAGCATTGTTCCTAATAGAGGTTAGCATTGCAACAAAACCCTTGAGGTATGTTTTATCAAGCACCTCCTGCTGCCGATTGGATTCTTCGAGTAATGCTTCCTGGCTTGTCGCAAGAGTACCAGCCGCATCTAACTGTTCGGCAGGAGAAGCTGCTAACTTCATCGCATGATCTTCAGAGTACCACTTATAATGCTGTTTTTGATTTTCTAATGTCCCAAAAGCCGCTGCGTTAGTTTCGCCGTAAGCAAATGGATTTTTGAAATCCTGCCACTCTTTGAAAGACATGACTTTTTTAACTTCAACATCAACAAGGCCAGAATCAAACTTGCCAGCTAAGACATCCTGTATTGTCTGCTCGAACTCTTTATATAATTCAGCTTTGCCCTCTTCAGAAATACTACTTTTATTAACCTGGTTTTGTAATGCTTCCACACGCCTGAGTTTTTCAGAAGTGGGAACTTGCTTCTGCGAGACAGCAGCACCAACACCAGCAAAGGCACCACCCATTGCCAACTCAAGCGGGCCACCTAAAGCCATCGCTTGCGTGACACCTTCCGTTAGCAATTGTGATCGGTCGGTGAATACCCAGTTCCACATATTCTCATTGAACTTTTGTGATCCTTCTTCCGCTGTTCCACGGACGTAAAGTTTTGTGCCCTCCCAGAGTATGCGTTTTCCACCCTTCTCTACGATTTTACCGATACCTTTAGCAAGCCCGATCTTCTTACCAAAAGTCCACTGCTCAATAGCGGCTTCTCCATAGCCGGTAAACGTGGCTTGCATAAACGCCGGGAAAGGATCAGTCCCTTTCTTTCTGGCGGTCTGATAAGTGTTACCTACTATTGGCTGTGCCATTACAGCTATGCCACCAGCAGGACCAGCAACTGCTGTGCCGAGTGCAGCTTCAAGCATAAGGGGGGCCGATTCAACGACTCCTTGTAATAATTTTTCGGGGTGGGATATCACATCCCAAGTAGTAGCAAGATAACCAGCATCTTCTTCAAGTTGCATAGCTTCTTCTGGATGCTCTTCGTAATATCTATCAGCTTTCTCAATAGTAGAAGTAGACCATCTTAAAAAGGCTTTCTTTTCAGACGCCGACAATTCAAGACCGCCTAACCTCAACAAAGGCTGAATACCTATTTCAAGTTCAGCCTGCATAAGTCCAGCAAGGCCTGTCTTCACTTGAATACCGGCTCGCTTCCAACCATGTTGTAAAGCCTGCCATAGATTTTTATCAGGCTCAGTATCAGACCAGCGTCCGGTTGCAGCGTATTGTTCAGCGGCGGCAACATCACTTACTGCTGAATCGGGGGCATCCTCTTCTTGCCGTGCCTCAAAACCAGAAGGCTGTGCTTTCCACGCCTCATAGCCAGAAGGCTGCGTGCCTTGATTTTTCCATTCTTCGTAGCTCATTATTTCCAGTACCCCAAGCTCTTACCAAGTTCATAGTTTTCTTCGGTTCTATCTTGGAGTAACTCTTCAGCGGTGGGCTGATTTTTCTTCTTCGGCAAAGCCTGAGCGATGCTATCCGATAATGGATTTGTCGCCTCATTTGGGCCAGTAGGAGTCTGCCGAAACTGCGAGCCATAAGCACGAGTAAGCGGACCTCTTGCACGATAGGCTTTAATCAACTTAGAATCGGGGTTCCATTTCCAGGTGCCTTTCTGTGATGCTATCCAGTCATCCCATTCCTGATCTACTTGCTTTCTTTCTATAGGCGATTCAAGACCATCATACCCTATCATGGTCCTCCATTTCAAGTACATCTTCATTACATCCGCTTGTGCATAGCCTTTAACGTCCCTCTTCAGCCAATCGGCAGTCACGCCGAGACTTTTCCCATAGCGTTTTTCTACCGTAGTCTTTGGAATCTGCGTACCAAATTCCTCTATACTACCAGTTATTTTATCCAGGGTGTTCATGCTTAATCTTCCTCGATCTGGTTCATCTTCCGGCTTAGGATACATGGCCCTTAGAACTTCATCTGGAAGAATAGCTTCCCAATTAGCTCTCGTAGCAGCCTGTTCATCCATGAGACCAGCATCAGTCATACCTCGCGTTTGCCGTAGCTGATCCGCTTTAGCTTGAAACTGGGAGACCTGCTCGTTAAGCTGCTCTTGCATATTTTGGATCGCTTCAGCGTATGATTGCTCGTCGAGACCTTGAGATTGAAGGTTCTTTTCCCAATCGGCGGCTTGGCTTTGGAGCAGTCGGTATTGGTTTTCAAGATATAGCTGCGGCGTCGAAGATGGTCCGAATGTTTGATTGGGCATAATTCACCTTTAGAGATTTATATTATGTTATGCGTCTGCGTAAACGGCTATCCTGCGGACCACTCCGTTGATCTCAACCCTTACACTTTCTAAACTATTAGTAGCTCCTGTTATAACTCCCCTATCTGAGCCGACGAAATTTATAAACCCCTCACTTATATCCGTCTGTTCTATCTGCACAGTGGGTTGCCCCAATGAACTGTTTCCCTGTTTCAAATCCATTTTAGCAGAAGCTGTATGTGTTCCAAAACCTACATTGCCATTTGCTAAACTGATAGTAAAGAGGTCATCAAT
>SDBT01009670.1_pt1 | contig 15621 bp, 12 predicted proteins | sample 2277101 | NCBI WGS metagenome assembly SDBT01 (sample SAMN10404973, study PRJNA504765) | marine sediment metagenome | isolation source: marine sediment core GS10_PC15, 103 cmbsf | place: Arctic Ocean: Southern Knipovich Ridge | collected 2010 | reverse complement strand
CTCGGTTTCACCTGTGTGCTCCAGTGTGCGTTTGGATGTTCTGGATTTTCATTTAGATTCCACCTCGAACAGCGTCCACAGTTGTAACTTGTCAATATCACGGTGCTCAATTCCACGCCATGCTACGCACTATTTAGACGCCATCGCGAAAAGCCAAACCAAACCAAAACCTTTGCTGATGAAAAGAAAAATCAGCCTTGCCCCGCCACATCCCCCAGTAGGAAAACAGACACAGCCTCCACGACGGATTCCACAGTATTTTCCGCTTGCACTGGTGAAGAGCCAAAGCCCGCCATCTATCCAAACGGAAGCCCCAACAACAAGAGCCAAGCCAAACAAACGACGATTTCGCTTGCGTCCACGTCGAAATGGAGGCGCTTGCCGATGGCATTGCCAACGGCAGCGCGCTCCAAAAGGAAATCGCGCGGCATATCGGCCACCCCCTTCGTGTTGGATGTTTCTTAAAAGCCCGTGTGCGGTGTTCACGGTTAATGGGCGCGACGGTAGCCCTATTGTGTTCACGGTTAATGTCGCGGTTCCGCCTTGTCGGAGCGGATCGACGGTTAATTCGTGGTGTTCGCCGGATGCCACTCTCTCCTACGGCGGTTTAAACAAAAGCCAAGATAGAAAACCACTCCGTGGTTTTTATTCAAGCTGGGCAGAGTTATATTTTTTTCTCGAAAAACATTCGGATTGACGCTTTACTTGCGCCCACGATTTATAGCAGGTCAACGCTTGCGGCGGGCAAAGCAAAAGCCAAGCAAAAAACAAAACCACTGCGGCTGAGGCACACAGGCGAAGCCTTTGGCGGCTTCGCCGTGTGACCTCATCAGCCCGGCGGCGGTAAAGAATACATCTGTCAAAATACAAACAAAGACAAAGACTTCGGGTAAGGTGTGTTTGAATTTTTTCCTTGACAAACAGGGAAATATAATGTATAATATTGGCATGAAAAAAACACAGACAGGAAAGAATCTCACAAGGCTAAATATTACACTCCCGACGGATTTGTGGGAATGGTTAAAAAATCAGGGAACAAAGGAAAATGTAAGTGCAAGCTATTTTCTCGCTCGGTTGGTAGAAAGGGAAAAAATAATTGCAGAAATAACAGAAAAAAGGCAAAAATAGTGCATTTTTTCCTTGACAAATGGCGAAATATAATGTATAATATAGGGGTAACAATCAAGAACTTGTTTGTAAGTGCCAGTGAGAGTAACACGAAAGGCGAGGGAAATCAAGATTCCCTCTTGCATCTCACGAACCCCGATAACCAACGCAATAGTTGATAGGGGAAGGTAGGCGACCCGAACAAGCAAAACGGGAAGTAATTCAATGATGCAATTTTGCATCGGTATATACAACAAAACCCCGTCAAGCACTGTTCTCGCAGTGTTTATCTCGACGAGGTTTTGTTGTAAACAATAAAATGTTAAAATTACAGGAGATATTGTACCAATGAAAAACACAATTAGTCAAGAACAAATTAACGACACAGCGGTCAGACTGGGGATTCCGACAATTCCTTTTTTTCAACGACGCATCGCCAGAGCTCATGACTTGGTCGAGACCAACAAAGTCAATGAGATTTCCCATGATGACGGGCTTTATCGTGTTCACAGTCAACATGATGATAAGATTTACACCGTTGAAGTCAATCATGGAAATCCTGCGGTCACACGGCTTGCCAAAGGCAAAGCCTGTGCGCCGCGTTGCTCTTGCCCAGACGGAAAGAAAACGGTGCATTGCAAACACATGATAGCTTCGATGATGACAGCGTTTGAGCAGGAACCGAAGTTGACCGTCAAGGAAACCCCGAACCCAAAAGTCAAGGCGTCATGGGTTGTGGTAGAGGATGGTAGAACGTATGTGAACGTATGGCAAGACCTGAATGGAAAGATTTGTTGTGTATGCGGGGCATACTATAAGCGAGACTGCATCCACAAACAAGCAATCCGTGACTATTACGATGGAGCACACAGGCGAAGCCTCTCGGCTTCGCCGTGTGTCTCCAGCAACGGTAGCAAGGTCGTCAACGAATGCGGAACATCGGAAGCAAAGTCATTGCAAGATAAGTTAAATGGTAACAACGGAACGGGTGGCGAAAGTCACCCTTCCACCCAGTTAGACGTCAACGACCCATTTCAGGAAAGCGAATTGCTTGACATTGACCAAATCGAAGGACGCTCTTGGCGCGTGCCGCGATGGCGCGAGGACATGTCCTCGCGTATCATCGCGTCGCACGCGCTTGGTGACTTGGTTCACAAGTTATCAAACGGTGAATATGTCATCTCATACAACGGCATCATGGCATTAGCAGAACAGCACAACGTGACTTTCACCAAGCACACGGTCAAGTCTGATGCCAAGCGCAACGGCACGGTGATAGCACACGCAAGACGCGGTAACAATACAAGAGCAAGCGGCAAACCGATGAATGGTAGTTTCATCACAGCGGTTGAACTTGCCAAACGTAACGCGGCACGTCAATTACTACCACTTGTGGAAATCAAAGCGTTGGAAAAGAAGGCACAGCTTGAAGCTGAATTTGACTGGCAGGTTGCAAAACGCAAATGCTTGGAGTTAGTACCTGAAGCTAATTTGAACTGTATCATCAACGATTTAGTCAATGATGGTAAGTTAGAACAGAAGCATCCAAGCGACTATGGACGCAAAGAATGGCTTGTGATATTCGATGCAGTCAAGAACGACAACAATGGTGGCGGGGATAAAACCCGTCATCATGATAATTTTGCGGAATGTCGAGACGCTGCGAAGCACTTCGTGAGATATTCATGGTTGAAAGCGGATATGCTGCGCGGAAGGCGTTCGCTCTTTCGCGGAAGGTTTCGACGCTCGTCGATAACACCGCGTGCGAATCGCACCGCGCTGAAGGAAGGCGTTGTCTCAGATGACTGGACTGGCGCGTGCGGATCGCACCAGTGCGACGCGATGATAAACCATCGCGGCACGCGCGACGACATCGCAAAGCTAAAGGAAGCATGTGAAATTGACGCAAGTCTTTTCGGCAAAGAACTCGGACATTGGACGGTTGAGATTCAACCGAATCATGGGAAGTGGGCATACCAACGACGTTGGTCTTTCTGGCTTACTCCAATGTCAAGGCGATGCTTCTGGTGTGCTCGCGGTGATATCGTTACCGAAAATCCTGCGATGACGGAAGGTGTCATGCCTGATACGTTCATCAAATGGGGACGGTATGAGATTAAAGCATCACTTTGCTTAGAATGCAGTCGCAAAGTTGGAAGCGGTGAACTTGACAAGGAAGCATTGACAAAAAAGTTTGATGAACTCTATCACGCTTACGGCGGTGTTGGCGGCAAGAATACTGTGATAACGAAAGAGAGCATCTACGGTGGACGGAAGGTGAAAGCGGAGATTGATACCAATCGACCACATTGGGTAACGTTGAGATACGATAACGGTAAGACAATGCAGGTATACGATAAACTGCATTACGACATTGTGTTGCAGAGTGCATAGGCAGATACGGGAGGGCTAACAACCCTCCCACGTTCACGCGGAAGGTCTCCTACGGGATGACACCGCGATGGAGGGATGCGGAATGAAATGCAAACACTGTCGCTCGACAGAACAGATAGAGATGCATCACGTTATCCCAAAAGCAGACGGAGGAGCTGATGATACCATTCCACTCTGTCGAACCTGTCATCTGCGATGGAGACACACGGCGATGAGGGCGCTTGCTGGAGGCGCTTGCCTTCGGCATTGCCGTCAGGCAGCGCGCTCCATCGGCATTGCCTGGCGCGTGCGACGCGATGATAAACCGAGCGGCACGCGACAAGAAGATTATCCATGGACACTCGAAGCCATCCCCAAACTCTTTTTTCTATATGCGCGGAAGGTTAGCGTCAGCGCTAACACCGCGCTGCGGAAGCTTCCTTTCTTATTACTTGTAGCCCTTCGTTCTCAAACAGAAACGAAATGATTTGTCCACCTGCTTTTTCGAGGCTTTCGATAACCTGTTGTCTCGCTTTTTCCTTAACATAAAAAAGCATACACCCGCCTCCACCTGCGCCGCAGATTTTTGAAGAAGCGCCAAAACCGGAAGCAACGTAACTTAGATTCTCCATCTTTGCTGTCATGACTTCTGGTGTAAGTATTCTGCGATTCTTTAATTCAGCATCGAACAACTCCCCTAAGTCATCTAACTTCCCTGCGGTGGAGTCACACGGCGCGCGGTGCCATGCTTCGACAGGCCTTCCGCGTGCCGAGGCTTCGCCTGTGTGCTCCAGCCTGCGCACGCGATGGCACCGCAATTCAAGCACATCTCTTATCTCTTGAGCTATTTGCTTTATATTCCTCAGTGCTCTCTGGACGGCGGGGACACCTTTCATATATTTTCCTATCATTTTCCTATTCACATCTCCAGATAACCTGGAGTGCCCTGTATAGCACAGGATGAGACGTTTTTCTAAATCTCTTTTTATCTTATCGTTAAGGTCTAACGGGGTTATGAAAACACCGTCAGAAGTAAAAGTCATAAAATTGATTCCGCCAAAAGCCGCAGCATATTGGTCTTGCCTACCGCCTGTAATCCCAAGTTCTTCTGTTTCCAAAGTAAATTCCAATTCGGCTATCTGTGCTTTTGTTAATCCCAAAGAAAACGCTTCATTCAACAATCCCAATAGCGCTACTCCCATCGCGGCAGAGGAACCTAAGCCTGAGCCAGGAGGCGCATCCGATTGTAGTCGCAACTCCATCCCTGAAGGGATATTTAATCTTCGCAAGGCAGCTTTAACCAGGTCTAAATTGCCATCATATTCCAATTCACGGATATCTTTCGCTTCTATGAATTTGTCATAGTCCAATGAGTGGAGTCGGATTTCCCCGCCGCGGTGCGATGATACGTCAACGCCTTCAGAAGGAATTTTAACCAAAGAGGCATGAGCGTAAAGGTTAATTGAGGCTGAAACTACAGCGCCGCCTTCCAAATCACAGAATGGACTGATGTCTGTTGTGCCTCCAGCGAAATCTATTCGGACTGGTGCTTTACTTTGATACATTTTTTATTCCTCCCGCGTTTTTACGGCGCTTGCTTTTGTTCATCAACAAAGTTGATATTGAAATCTCCTTTTGATGTTTTTCGCTGAATTCCTTAATAACGGAAACGCAGGCTTTCCAACTACCATCTTCCCGCAAAAGACTATGGGTTACACCTTCGCGTGGGTAATCGTAGCACCAGATGAAAACGCCAGCATAGCCCTTGTTCCAGGCATTAGAAAGAAATTTTTGAAATATCTTCTTCTGGGCATCTTCATCCGCTGCTGTCTTTTTCGTACAGTTAAACTCCCCGATGATGCATGGCGCATCGAGTTTTAAGCTGGCGTATTCGGGCAAAAAGCCACTGTCGTTGTAGGTGTGAAAATCATAGAAATCCAGACCTAAGCCGTTGTACAACCCGCGTTGTAGGTTTTCAAAAGAATGCCAACCACTACCTACCGATACAAGCACGTTGGGCGCAGCCTTTCTGATAGCTTTGACGCAATCAGCAAGAAAAGCACGCATGGTTTTCTCATCCGTCCCCTTTGGTATCCAGTTTCCCCAACGTCCTTTTAAATCGGCTTCCGGCTCATTCAATAAATCTACCGCAAAAAAGTAGGGGTTATCTTTGTAGCGAGAGACAAGCGGGATTAGGGCATGCTCTATGTAAGATTTGCGAATAGCATCGTCGGTAATAATCGAAAAGTAGTCCGTTCGGCTCAACCCTGACAGCAAACACCAATACATGAAAAGCTCATATTTTGGGCAGATGTCGTTCATGATAATATCCAGATGATAAAACACTTCTTCTTGAATTCCCAAAACTTTCCCTTTATCGTCAAACAACAATCCCGCTTTGCAATCGGCGAATATCCACCATCTGACGGCGGAAAATCCCATGCGTCGCATATCAGCAAAATATTTCTCTACATGAGCCTGGTCAAAACCGTATCCCCAATCTTCCTTGAAAGCGATGTCCCATCCCATTCTACCGTCCAGCCAGGGTAAATTGCAGCCCAGGACAAACCAATCCGCGGTGCTTTGGTGACGCAAAGCCTTCCGCGTGCCAAAGCGGGAGATGCGAGTGTTTGACGGAGGGGGAGTTTCACCATCAAGATGTGCTGAAATAGAGAATAAGAGAAGGATGAAATTGAAAATAAAAAAGAGTATAAGTAATTTAGACCTATATCCCGCACCCCTTGTTTCGACCATTGAATCTTTTAACTTCTTGTCGCAGAAGTCCCTCTCTCTGAAAGGGGAAATGGGAAAGGGGAAAGTAAAAAACGTGGTACCTTTGCGGTGCGTTTCAATGTGAAGCCTTCCGCTTCCTACTTTCCACTTTTCACTTTCCACAATCATAAATCCGAAATCCGAAATCGTTTTAAGATGCAAGCCCATGCCGCGTCTTTTCCCAATAATGCGGTTTAGAAAACAGTTGGACAAAGGCTTTAATAGCAGCGAGGCTCATCAACCCCCAGGAAATAGGGCTCAAGAAGCTATATTTCACAAGGTCAAAATCCTTCCGAACCAGTGCCGCGTATATGTTTAGATAGATGAATGCAAAATTCCATACTAACAAACTAAAAGTTCCCAGATACATAATAACGCCTGGAAACAGCCGCCCGATGAAATCTGAACCAGTAGCAAGATGAAACCAGAACATCCCCCAGAAAATCGGGTTGATGAGACATAAAAACGGCCCTGCGCCTATCATGATGTGAAAGTGGATGAAAGAAAATAATCCTAATTCTCTGAGCAATTTAAAGGGATGTCGTGAATGCAAAAGATAGGTAATCATGTAGCCTTTGAACCACCGGGAACGCTGACGAATCCAATTTCCAAGACGGCTGTTGGCTTCTTCCCACGTGATGGAATCTATCATACCGACTTCGTAACCTGCTCTATAAAGCCGAATACCCAAATCGCAATCTTCCGTCACATTGTACGGGTCCCAACCACCTAGCTTTTTCAAGATGTCGGTGCGAAAATGATTCGACGTTCCGCCCAAAGGTATTGGCGCATGCAATACCACCAGAGAAGGTAGCATCAGTTCAAACCAGAAGGAGTATTCGATGGTAAACAGTTTTGTAAGGAGATTCTGTCGGGGATTGTAAAAATTGAGTTTGGCTTGAAAACAGGCAAAGTCGAGTCTCTTTTTCGATTTTTCTTTAAGGCTCTTTCCGAACGCTAAAATCGCCTTTTTCAATTGCTCTTTATCAGGCCTATCTTCCGCATCGTAAATGACCAAATATTTTCCCCTTGCCCTTTCCAAGCCCACATTGCACGCTTTCGGCTTCGTCTTGGGATAGGATACAGGCACGATAACTTTGTGGAAGTAAGGCGGCAAGGAAAGTTCATCAGCGGCAGCAAGGGTATCCGCATCATCCTCTTCCAACAGAAGCAGGACTTCCAACTTCTCTTTGGGATAATCCAGTGAACTCAGGCTTTCAACAAGATTCGGTAAGATTTCCGCTTCCTTGTAAAGCGGCACCAGTATGGTATACATCGGCAGCTTGGATGGTGCAAGAGACTGTATTTCCTCTTCTGAAAATTGCAACCCTCTAAACTGTGAACGTTCCAGGCGATACAACAGATAAAGTTTCACTACCGACACCACGTTGTAAGCCACTATCACAATACCCACAAGCGCCACAAGATACCGAAAGTAATTAAAATATAATAAGACCGCTGAAGCTATTAAAAAAACGACTACCCCAATTTTTTGTTGTCTTGATAAAGTTTGTCTCGCCTGATTTTCTCTTGAAAGTATCATTTTCTGCGTTTTTCACCCAACCTTCTTCCAAGGGCAAAGTGGTTAATTGCCCTCTTGCCATTTTGCCATTCTGCGCTATGCTCTTAGCCTATGCCCTTTGTTTTACCGCCTAACATCCTACTCTTTCCTTTGATATACTAACGTCCTTCCGTCCTTAAACACCTGTCTAAAATTCTTCCTGAATTCATCTTTTTTCCAGATAGCCTTCCACACCCTATCATCTTGCGTCATCCATATCCATCTGGCGTGTTTCGTAGGCTTTTCCAAAGACTCCTGCCAATATCCAAAAGTACCTTGATGAATAAACTGGTCTATGGGAATCTTCATATCAATAAAACGGCAGGTGTTGGCATAGGCATCGGTGAGTATTAGCCCTTCATCCGCGGTGCCATCCGTTCCGAGGCCTTCCGCGTAATTTTCGCTCAACCATTTCTCCACCTTTCTCGGTTTGCCCGAATTCCACCCATTGATGCCGTCCTTCAGCGTCACAATATCGCCGTGCGCAAACATAAAGAAATAAAATAACAACACAATCGCAAGCACTAGAAAGAAAGCAATGCGTTCGCGGTGCCATCGCTTCGCAGGCTGGAGACACACGGCGAAGCCTCGGCTTCGCCTGTGTGCTCCACCGCGTCCTTTCGCCAAATATCCCACAAAAAATGCAACCCCAGGCACCATCATCACAGCGAATCGAACGTTATACATCTCCTTTATGCCAACGCCCGACAAGCCCGGGATAAGTATGGTTATCTGCCCCAACGAGAGCGCTAGCGTATGAAAAAAGAAAGGCAACAGAAACAGATACGCGCCCATGCCTCCCCCCTTGTAGAGGGGACCGAGAGGGGTGTAGTTTAGCCCCTTGTGGGCGTCATTCTTGCGGGTGTTTTTGTGGATGTCAACGTCGGCGCCTGGCGCGTGCGATCGCACGCGCGGGCGCAAATGCCTAACTAAATACAAACACAACCCCAAAAAAAACAAAACATAGACGACGATACCACAAACAGCCCCAGATGCGACATTATAATGAATCAGAGCCAAAAGCGGATTCCCCTTCGTCGGAAGCAAACCTTCCTTATCAAGTATCATTTGGCTTGCGTGCGGCGAATATTCACCAAAAGCGAAATAAAATGGGTCTGAAAAGATGACGGCATTCCACAACAACCAGAGCGCTACGCCAAAACCCGCCAGCGTAACGTAACTGATGAGCATCCCTTCCAGCTTTCTTAAACCCCACTTGCGCTTCCAGGCGACTAACAGGATAGCTACTGCTATGACGGGAATCAAACTCCAACCCTCATAACGTGTGAGCGTGGCAAAGAAGGTGCCGAGAGCCGACAAAACGAGATGTTGTGGTTTTTCGGTTGAAAGGAACTTGATGAAAAAATAAAGAGCCGCCAGAAAGGTGAGCAGATACAGCGACTCCATCATGGGAACACAGGAGAGGTACAGGACGTTGGGATTCAGCATGAAAACCAACGTAGCGAGAAAGGCAGCTTTTTTCTCTTGAAAGACAAACAGGCAGGTTTTAAACAACACAACAGACGCAAGCACATAAGCTATCATAGAGACGATGCTGCCCGCCAAACCTGAATAGTAGAAAAAATCTATCCAAACAGTGGGCAGCATCAACAGATGAACCAACGGCAACCATACCCCGCCCAATTGGGCGAAGCCCGGCGTTAAGCCGTTGGTTACTTGCTTGGCTATCTGCAAATGAGCTTTGGCGTCGTAGTAGGCCAGGGTTTGATGCTGGACGTAGAAATATAAAAAGGAAGCAAGACTAAGCCCGCCTGATAAGATGACAATTAGCGCCACCGGTCGATTAACAAAAAATCCTTGAGACAACAACTTTCTTTGCCCCAAGGATTTATTCAACAAAGTGGCTCTCTCATTTCTGGTTTTTTTGCTCTTTAGATTTTTCAGATTCTGATTTTTCCATTTTTTCAATGAGCGCTTTCTCTCGAATAGCTCTTTCTTGAACATCTTTGAGGGCTTGCCGGGCTGTTTTGGCGTAAAATGATGTCGGGTATTTACGCATGAAATCCTCATAATGTTTTATGGCAAGTTCAAACGCGTAAGCGTAATCATAAAGTTGCGCCAAATAATATGACGCTAGTTCAGCATATTTGCTTGTTGGATACTTTTCTATAATCTGCTCATAATTTTTTACTACGCGTTCGCTTGCCCTGCGCGAGAACTGCGCGGTTACTGCTGGCCTAAAAAGGGCAAGCGCTCGTTTATCTACATTGCTTTTAGGTGCCTCCACCCTTACTTCTTGTTTCGCGGTCAATTTGCCAATCTTTCGTGTCCCCGGTCTGGATTGGCTACCTTCAACATACCTCACGGCTTCAATCAACTCGTAGTGGTAGTTGATAATATACGTTCCTGCTTGCTTCCCCATGTCAAAATAGTCCAACAGGTTGAACACGCCGCTGAAGGATTTACCCGGTTGAAGATGCTCACCTCTGGACCCACCGGGCATCCCATCAGCATATCTGAGTTCTGGAAGTAGCTTTGTTCCATCAGGAGCTATAACCTCGCATCGACCAAAGATATGAACCGGCATAAACACATCGAGAACGTGATTCGAAACGTTCTTAAACTTGATTGTTAACAAGATCGGCTCGTATGCCATCACACGCTTTTGGGCAAGAGACATCTCCAGTTTTAGTGTGTTTGGTGTTCCAAAATTAAACTTAGATATCCGATACACCTGTCGATGTTTACTATTACTTGATTTTGATTTCGCAAGAACATCCGAAATACACAATAACACCAGAAGCCCCATCATAACAGTTGCGATTGTTTTTGATAGTAATCTCATAATCATTATTAGGCAGTACGCACGGGAAAAGCCAAACCTGATACCTGCGTCCGCATACTCCTTTCTAAGGATTTGTTGCTTAAGATAAATTGGATTTGTTATCAAAACAAAAACAAAAGCATCATTACTTCAAGTCAACTTGGTTCTTGTCAGTTGAGGTAAACGAGTCTACTTTGGCAGGACCATTTCCTTGCCGCATTACACTAGATACGCTAGTTGAAGCGTGGTCCATACCAACTATATGCCCAACCTCATGTCTGGCAGTTCGGTTTAATGTTTCAGCTTGCGTCATAGTACCAATTTTATCGTCTATAGCATCGTTCGGATCTTCCGATGGCGACATAAGGTCAAAAACGTTGATTTGATCAAGGTCATCCCCGTCGCCGTTTAAATCGTCCCCATCGAATATTGCATAGTATGTGGCCTGACTACCATTCTCGGCCCATCCAGGCCAAGAGAAAGGCTCCACTATTGATTCGTAGACTCCATTTAGACTATAGAGATTTGAAATGGCAGTTTCATATACGTTACACATTTCTCCTGAGCTTTTGTAAAGAGTGGATGTTATGCCGAAGTAAATGGTTGTATCCCCTTTAGTAGTGCCATTGGAGTTAAACACATCCCCGTCGGTGAGAGATGAATAGTAAGTACTCTTATGACAATTTATCCGTTTTCTGCTTTGGCTTCCGAGGAACGTAATGGGGTTACCTGACGTAGGCGCAATGACAGTCAAGCCTAAACCTAAAAGTCCACTTTTGGCAAAATCAGCGCCTGTTGCATTAGAACCATTTAGGAAAAACACTTCTTTCTCAGTTGGGTCCATACGGGAGTGACCTAGACCAGGAATTGTGTACCCCTTATATTCATTGAGAACGGTAAATCCATCACCTGTCTCAGATATTCCGCTGACGGACTCATTATCATCATTCGGGTTTAGGTAATTTGGCGCTGTTCCTCCATAGGTTTGTTCCCATGAATCGGCTATCAAATCATCGTCCGAATCTATGGGAATTTGTTCTTCATCCCCAGTGTAATTCGTGGCTGTAACAGCTATCTTTGCTACCCCATAGTAGCTTAAGCTTTTTATTGTAACAGAAGCTACTCCACTGCCATTTGTGGTGGCTGTTTTAGGCGAAGTTGTGCCATCGCTAAACGAGAATTGATCTCTTTGGGTTAACGTAAAAGTGACTTCAACGCCGGATTGAGTGGGACTCGTCGTCGCGTTTACTGTTATCAAATCATTTGCCATAGGCAAATAGGTGCTCGGACTTTCGCTGAAGGAGATAGTCAATGTGTAAGTTTGCCCAACTGCCCATAAACTACTTGTAAAGGAGCAGAGAAAGATTAACATGATGGTGATAGCGAAGGCTAATGGTGCGATTCTTTTTTGGATGAGTCGATAAACTCTCATCATGATTCCTCCCTTTGATGTTTTGACATGTACTTGTAAAGCCGTCTAACCTTAATGGATTGTTGCAATAGCTCTTAAAGATTTCACTATCTGTAGTTGTTTCCTTAGATCTTCTTGCCACAGGTTATTGGGATAGTCAACAATCCCTTGATTGAATTTGGCTTCCGCTTCGGGAAGTTTGCCGAGATTGATATAGGCATGTCCCATGAAATTAAATGTTAAAGCCAACCAATCTTTGTGAGTGTCAGGATAATTCTCCAATACCTTCTGAAATTCTGTGAGAGCTTGCTGGTTCTTCCCTTTGGTAAGGTAGGTATACCCAATCGTATACTGAGCTGCTGCTTGCACATGATAGAACTGGGGATTTGAAGCAATCATCTGACGATATATTTCAATTGCTTTCTCTGCAGGAAATCCTTCTCGCTCCACACCTATCCGCGTCACCCACAGTTTCGCTTCGGCGGCGTATTCTGTGTTGGGATATTTCGCCAGAAATTCCTGATAAATCGGTTTTGCTCGAAGCGGGTCAAACAGGTCAAAGTAAATCAGGTTTCCCAGAGAAAGCATTGCCCAAGGCGCATAAGGAGTATCAGGATATTTGTCGATAACTTGCTGAAAAAACTCTTGCGCCTGATTATACTGCTTCAGTTGTCCATACGCCTCACCTGTCCGAATCAACGATTCAATGGCATAATCCGTATTCGGATAGTTATCTATCACTTTCTGGTATTCCGCTATCGCTTTTTCTGGTTCGACTGTATTCCAGTGATAGACGTTGGCAATTCTGAATTGTGCTTCGGCAGCTTCTTTGCTTTCTGGAAAGTCAGAAATAACCCTCTGATATGCTGTGATTGCAGAAGCAATATCCTCTTCGTCGAAATGCTTGGTGTAAGCTATTTTAATCGCAGCTTTTGCCGTTTGAGGCTTACCTATTTCAATTTCAATCACTTTGCCATTTTGACCTTTTGCAATACTGCCAATCAGAAATGGCAAGAGAAATACACACACCGCAAGCACAGGCAGTATAATTACGCATAATTTCTTAAACATAACTTCGCTCCTTTCTGTATATCTTTCGCGGTGGAGCACACAGGCGTCGCCTTCGGCGAGCCGTGTGACTCCATCGCCGCGGTGCGATGCGCGGTGCCATCGCGTTGCAGGCCTTCCGCGTACGTCAACGCCTTCCGCTGCGAGTCCTTCCGCGCGCGTGCCGCTCAACGCGTGTGCGCTATGGGGGCCATCGTTGGGCACACGTAGGTTTATCATAGCATCGCACGCGAAATCTTATTTCAGAATTAACATTTTTTTTAGAGCCGCAAAACTTCCTGCTTGTAACTGGTAGAAGTAGATTCCACTGGCGACACGTTCACCAAATTCATTTCGCCCATCCCAATAAGCTGTGTCACTACGGCTTCTATAGAAGTCAGCTTCTTTATGTCCCAACTCCAACGTTCTGACCAGTTTTCCCCTTAGATCGAATATTCTGATGGTAACGTTAGAAGCTTCCTTCAACTGATACGGAATCCAGGTTTCAGGATTAAAGGGGTTAGGATAGTTTTGCAGTAACGCAAAAGATTGGGGAAGCGGACGGGAAAGGACATTAAGGACGATTTCCTTCGTCCAAACATCATTAGAAGCGTCGCTTAGCTTCAAGGTGAGTGGATTAAATTCGCCTAAGGGTGCTGCGTACTTATCCACTATGAAGGTGAAAGGCAAAAGAGCATAAGGCTTCTCATTTCCCGTTGCTTGCGCAGGTAGCGAGACGGCAGGAGATATTGAAGGGGAAATCCACTCTGGCGCGTTGCTAAAGGAAGCACTGACATTGCTCAAAGCCACACCTCCCACATTGACCAATTTTAACGTCAATGCAACCTGCTCACCTTGCCTAACGTCAATGGGCAACGAATATGCTATCCCTTGCGACAAAATAACGAACAACATAAGAGTTATTAAGCTGACATACCTTTTCATTTAAGAAACACTCCTTTCATAAAATTTGCTCTCACACTACGCGGATTAATCATTACCTATAATCCTGCGATTGATCAATCAGATTATTTTACCGACGAAAGTAAAAAGGCGGTGGAGCACACAGGCGTCGCCTTCGGCGAGCCGCTCTGCTACTATATCATAGGAAAGCTTCGCCGTCAAGGGAAATTTAACGCCTTCCGCGAACTATTCTGCCACATACTGGTCCAGAATCTCTTTTCTCTTATCCTCTTGAAGCGAAACATAGTAAGCCAACGCCGCCGTCACATGAGTTGTTTGGGGAATATACGTTTTCTTGTGCAGTTCAACAAGTTTATCATTCAAAGAAGACGGAATATAAAGCACCTTGGCCTTCTTGTCTGCTTTTAGTTTCTTATTCGCCATTCTATCCCTCCTGTCCGCGGTGCCATACTTCGAGGCCTTCCGCGCTTTAAATAATACCATTTTTCTATCGGAAATTCAATAGTTTTATTGAAATCAAAACTGAAAGATGTTATTATAGGTATACCAATAAATATATTTCAACAACCTTCAAGGGAAATTCCCGCGGAAGTGGAGTCACACTGAGGGCGCTTTGGAGACACACGGTGATGCGGTCACACTGTGGTCCATTGCCATTGGCAAAGCCAGCGCCCCTCAGAAGCCGAGGCTTCGCCTGATACAAAAAATGTGACCGATGAGAATGTGACCGACCAAAATGGGCTAGGGCGCGGTGCATGCTTAACAGTTCCGCGGCCATCACGAAACCTTCCGCGGAACGGTCAAAACTGTGGCTTACTGTGGCGTGTGCGAAATGGTGAGAACATTCTTGACACGGCAGGGGGAATGCGGTATCATGATGGGAAATCATTGGTAGATGTCGTGCCGCCAACGCTTTGCACACACATTGCCGTTGACGGCAAATTGGTTCTGATAACTCAATCGTTTGAGTTGTCAGAGCTAAGTTTAACAAAAGAATTGCATTTAGTCAATTGTTTAATATGTCATTATCCTAATACCGTAGGGGATGCGCATCCCTCTACGGATTATCAAATGGAGTAATGACATAAGGAGTAAATGACATGAATGAGCATGAAGTTAAAACGATAAGAAAGCGATTAGGATTAAGTCAACGTGAATTTGCAAACAGATTAGGCGTTTCAACACGAAGCGTCAAACGATGGGAAAGGGGACAATCAAAGCCTCAAGGAGAAGCAGAAGAAAAATTAACTTTGTTGTTAAGCGGCGTTCAAGGTGACACATTCGAAAAGGGTGACACTTTTCAAAAATCTGTCACCTCACAAATGTGTGGTGACAGATTCGAAGGTGACACTTCCGAAAAAGGTGACACTTCCGAAAAAGGTGACACTTCCAAAGGTGACACATCGGTGGATACAAAAACGGGTGCAAAACCGGAAGTGACCGACAAAAATGTGACCGATGAAAATGTGACCGACAAAAATGGGTTAGCACAAGCTTATTATGAGACGATGTATAAAGATGCTGGCGCGTGCGATCGCACGCGCGGCGTAATTTCCCTTTGCACAATCACCCAACCGCGGAAGGCCTCCGTAGGCATGGCACCGCGAAAAGACAGTGAAAAAGGAAGTTCACTTCAGGTAA
>SDBT01009669.1_pt1 | contig 15621 bp, 19 predicted proteins | sample 2277101 | NCBI WGS metagenome assembly SDBT01 (sample SAMN10404973, study PRJNA504765) | marine sediment metagenome | isolation source: marine sediment core GS10_PC15, 103 cmbsf | place: Arctic Ocean: Southern Knipovich Ridge | collected 2010 | reverse complement strand
ATTAATCAAGAGGAGTTAAATAAGCTCCTTGATCGTGCAATAAAATTGAGCAAAAGAATATCAAATTTCATCAAATATCTAAAAAACAGCAACCTCAAAGGATCAAAATATAATTAATTAAAACCCTTGAATCCTCTGAACTCTTCCTCTTCAAACTTTGAACCTTGAACTCTTGAACCCTTGAACTCTTCCTCTTCAAACCTTGAACTTTGAACTCTTCCTCTTCAAACCTTGAATCCTTTGAACTCTTCCTCTTCAAACTTTGAACCTTGAACCTTGAATCCCTTGAACTCTTTAAGTTCTTTGAACTCTTCAAAAATCCTTATCTTTGCTTAAAATAAAACACCTCAAATGACACGAGCACTCATAATAACCCTAATAGCCATATTCTTCTCCTCCTGCAATTCCTACAAAAAACTCACATACATGCAAGGCATCGGCACCCCCCCCGACACCCTATACACAAAAACCAAAACCCCCTACCACCTTCAACCCGCCGATATCCTATACGTACGAATAATCACGATGGATGAACCAACCAACCGACTGTTTAATCCATTATATGGAACGGGGACCAACATGACCCAAATGAGAGAAGGATCCATGTATCTTCTTGGATATGAGGTAGATGATTCCGGTAACATCGAACTGCCAATATTACATAAGATACATGTTAGCGGACTAACAGTTATTGAAGCCAAAGAAAAAATTCAGAAACTTGCCGAAGAGTATCTTAATGAAGCGATGACAATTGTAAAACTATCTACTTTTAAGTTCTCCATTCTGGGAGAAGTAAAAGCTCCCGGGGTTAAAGAATTTGGTGCGCACCAGATCAGTCTAATGGAAGCTCTGGCACTCGGCGGTGACATAACCTATAACGGAAACCGGGAAAGCATCCTGATCCTCCGTCCAAGCAAAGACAACAACAAAGCTTTCAGAATAGACGTAACCGATAAGGACCTGGTTAACTCAGAATTCTACTACATCCAACCCAACGATGTCATCTACGTCGAACCATTAAAGACAACACTCTTTAGAGAAAGAACAGCTGACTATCTGTACTATGTTACAGCATTTACATCGGTGTTAACAACGCTATTGTTTATTCTTAGTTTCTAGTAAAAGTGAAAAGATCGAAGGTGGGAGCTCGAAGAAAGAAAAGATGAAGAGTTCGAAGGTGAAAAGCAGGAACATAAACAAAATCCAAAGGGAAACACATATGAATATCTTCCTTCCGGCTTCGAGCTTCAGGCTTCCAGCTATTATGCTCGAAGCTCAAACTCTTAACTAACGTGGAAAAAGAAGAATTTGGTTTTAAAAAACTAATAGTTTGGCAAAAAGCAGTAGAATTTGCCAATAAAATAATCCTGCTAACTGAAGCTATTGATACAAAGCGTAAGCATTATCGACTAATTGAGCAATTAGAATCATCTTCATGTTCAATAGCACAAAACATTGCTGAAGGAAAAGGCAGATACTCTAACAAGGAATTTATTCATTTCCTGTATATTTCCAGAGGCTCTTTATATGAACCGAGCATAATAAAAACAAAACCATTTTGACACACACAGGGATGATTATTTTTTGTTATGCGAGCTACATCTGACAATTAAAAATCAATTATAAACAGATGAAACCATTACTCTATTAAATGATTTCTTCTTAAATAAATGGATTAATAAAAATCAATTGGATGAATTGGAAAATGATGGAATTGAGACAGCAAGAATGATTAAAGGACTTATCAATTCACTTTATGAATAGTAGCTCGAAGCTCAAAGCCCGAAGCTCGAAGGAAAAACATAAATGCTAATTCTTCCTTCCGGCCTCCAGCTTCAGGCTTCCAACTTTCATCTTCCGACTTCCAGCTTCAGGCTTCCAACTTTTAACCTCGAATGCAGAAGTTCGAAGTTCGTTGCTTAAAACTCGAACAAATATCAAAGGGAAACACTTATGCATATCATCCTTCCAGCTTCTGGCTATTATGATTAACAACCCTGAACCTCTTAAACTAACCTCATGGGTAAGTTGACAAACTTTATTGAAAAACACTACCGCATAATCTTAGCATCCATTTTACTAATAAACTTTAATATAAGATTATTAATCTATTTTAATACTAACCTGTTTTATTTTGATGATTATAAGGCATATCTGAACGGAATAGATTTAATTAAAGAAAACGGGAGTATTCCGTTAATAATAGGGAATTCTTTATACCTAAATTCATATATCGGGTATTTCTTTAAACATGTTCTGGGAAACATAGATTGGTATTTTATTTTCAATAGCCTGTTAGGTACAGCCACTTCCTTTTTTGTCTATTTAATTACTGTTAAGCTATCGAAAAAATCTTCTGCCGGACTTTTAACAGTTGTAATTCATACTTTGTACCTTGAATTTCTAGCCTGGAGTTCTATCTTCCATACCCCCATTATTGGGATGTTTTTTTTAAGTGTAATTTTATACTTATTAATTTACTTTATTGAAGTAAGAAAAGCAAGGCATTATTTAATAACAGGATTACTGATCATTGCACTCGTGAACCTGACATTTTATTTTAAATGCGAACTGAATTATTTTTGGATACTGTTAATTATGTTTGCTATACTTAATATTAAAAATAAACAAAAGAAAATATTTATAAAGGTTTCTCTTTTAGCCCTTTTACTTACCGTATCAACCGGAACACTTAATCATTATCAAATATTACCTTATAACGAGGGTAATATTATTTCAAGTGATTTTGTTTTCTTTGGGCATACATTATATGGTGGCGACGGAGGTGATGGTTCTTTTATTTATAAGGAAAATGAGGAACGCTATAATAAAGCATTAAAAGAATATAAAGAACAAAATAAAATTGAAAATCCTTCTAGAACAGACCTGAATAATTTTCAAATGGAGGAAATCAAGAAATTCGTTACTCAGCATCCATTTAAATGGATATATCTTCAGGGTTATAAATTTTGCAGGTTTTTTGGTGTTGTACCTGAAAGTAGTAGTTTTAAAATATTGGTGAGTGGTATGCTGAAAGGGGAAATCATACTTACTTCTTTGCTTCTTGTTATCCCTTTCGCTATCATGGTTTTATTAATAGTAATAACATTCAATACTAAAAAAGTAATAACGGCATTAAAAACCAAACCAACGGTTTTATTGATGGCTTTGATAGTATTATATTATATAGCAGCATCTGTGTTTTTCGGTCAATACCAGGAAAGGTATAGAATGCCATTAATGGTTTGTTTATTAATCCCATATCTCTCCTGGGCAATAATTAAATTTAATTACAGAAAACTATTGAAAAATAAAATTGCACTATTTATTAAAACCACGATAATAATATTAATACTGATTATCTGGACTTCACAAGCGTATTATGCACTTGTTGTCCACAAGGACAGATACATTGGAACAGCAAAGAGTATCAGTAAGTAGTGTTAGCACACTATCTCAATTATATTTTTCATATCCATTTGGTAAAACCATGGGAATGAGGATAAGAGCAGAGAGCAAAGTTCCAGGTACTGGGACATTTGAATTTCAACTTTCACCACTCATATTTCGTTTAATTTTTTAATAAATTAAAATGTACAAAATCGACAATTCAATAGAAACCCCTGTCTTACTTAAAATCCAAAGCATATCGGATGATAGAGGCTTATTGAGACCAATCACAGATGGTATTGATCACAATCTTTTCCATAGGTGCTATATAGTGGAAGATTATGGGAAATTTGTAATCAGGGGTTTGCATTACCATAAAGAAGAAATTAAAATTTTCACAATCGTTTCCGGTGCAGCAAAATTTATAACTATGAAATTGCCTGAAGAGCTTGCTGATAGAAATAATGAGAAAGAGATTAAAGAATATTTAGGGCAAAACCCAGATGCGGTGCAATCCTGGGTCCTGAGTTCACGCCATCATGGTGTATTGATTATTCCAGCTTTATATGCAAACGGATGGATAAGTCTGGAAGATAATACAATACTTGTTTCATTAGGTAATTTAAGGTTTGAAAAAGCTAAAGATGATGATATCAGGATTAATCCTTATATTATTGGTGAAGAACACTGGAAAGTAATAGGAAGATAAATCAAAAAACGAAATTTATTCAAATATGAAGGTATTAGTAACAGGCGGGGCAGGTTATGTGGGAACAACACTTGTTCCACAACTTCTGGCAAAAGGATATGAAGTAACCATCTTTGATAATTTGATGTTTGGAGGTGATTATATAATGCCTTTCTTCAGAAATCAGAAGTTTAGTTTTGTAAAAGGAGATGTAAGAGACTTAAGCACCCTGAAAAAAGAAATCAAAAACGCAGATATAATTATTCATCTGGCAGCCATTGTGGGTTACCCTGCTTGCAGAAAAGACCCTGAACTGGCAGAGGCTGTAAACATTAAAGGGACAAAAAACCTTATTAAAGCCACAAGTAATGAACAGCTAATTTTATTCGGATCCACCGGTTCAAATTATGGGACAGTTGAAGAAATATGTACAGAAGAAACACCACTGAATCCTTTGAGCCTGTATGGACAAACCAAAACGCTGGCAGAAAAAATGCTTTTGGAGGAAAGGACAACGATTGCCTGGCGGTTTGCCACTGCATTTGGTGTTTCCGCCCGCCTCAGACTTGACCTTTTAATCAATGACTTCACTTATAAGGCAATCACTCAGGGATATATTGTTATTTATGAAAAGCATTTTATGCGGACATTTATTCATGTTCATGACATGGGACGGGCTTTTCTTTTTGGCATTGAACATCAGGACATGATGAAAAACAATGTTTTTAATGTCGGTTCTGAAAAAATGAACTACAGTAAAAAGCAAATTTGTGAAATGATAAAAGAAAGAACGGGATTTTATATCCATTATGCAGATATTGATAAAGATGCTGACAAACGAAATTACATTGTTAGTTATGATAAAATCAATAAATTAAGTTATACAACAACGATCAGTGTGGAATATGGTATTGACGAATTGATACGGGCACTGCAGGCAATTGAATACAAAATACCTTATACAAACATATAATATTTAAAAGACCAATCATGCATTTGAATGATAAAAATCTGGCAATAAACGGAGGTTTTCCGGTAACCAAAGATCCCATTCTTATTCATAAACCCTATCTAGATGAAAAAGATTTTCAAATAGTTAACGAAACCATCAGGTCAACTTTTATTTCCGGCAACGGGCCTAAATGTATGGAATTTGAAAAAAAATTAGCGAAGTATCTGGGAGTGAAACATGTCCTTTTTACAAATTCTTGTACAACTGCTCTGGACTTAGCTTTCAAAGTAAAAGAATTCCCTGCCGGCAGTAAGGTGATCGTTCCAAATTTTACTTATACTTCAACCGCATTGGGTCCTCTACTAAATAATTTAAAGATCCAGCTAGTGGATGTGGATCCTGAAAATGGAAACATTGATGTTGAAAAAATTGAATCAGCCCTTAATAATAAGACGGTTGCTATAATTCCGGTTGATTATGCAGGAAATCCTGCCGATATGGATGCTGTTAATAATATCGCAAAAAAACATAATTTATATGTTGTACATGATGCGGCACAGTCAATTGGCTCTTTATATAAAGGAAAAAAGACAGGGACCCTGGCTGATGTTTCTACCTTCAGCTTTCATGGAACAAAAAACCTGACAACAGGAGAAGGTGGGGCATTAGTAACAAATAATAACAGTATTGCAGAACGTGTCAAATTTATGCGTGAAAAGGGAACAAATAAACAATCTTTTCTTATTGATAACAAGAGTAAAGGTTTCTATGAATATGTTGATATCGGAAGTTCATTTGTTCAATCAAACTTATTGGGCGCACTGGGAATTGCTCAATTAGAGAAGATAGATTGGTTAAATAAAGAACGGGAGAAAATAGCTTTGTTTTATATTGAAAATCTAAAAGATTTATCAAACATTAAGTTCTTAAAAATCACAAAAGGTGCTAAAATAAACTGGCATTTATTTGGTATAATTGTACCTCACGAACATAAATACTGGATAATGGATGCTATAAGAGCTGAAGGGATAATGGTAAATGTGCATTATACACCTCTTCACAGGAATAAATTCTATGCACATCTTGGAACTGATGAAGATTTTCCAAATTCAATGAAATTTTTCAGCAGATTGTTAAGATTACCTATATATCCTTCTCTTACAAACGAAGAACGAGAAAAAGTTGTGGAATCAGTAAGAAAAGTGATGATAGCTATTTGAAAAAGCAACAAAACACTAACCTCCCTTTTTAATATTCCAACATTCAAATCATCTATTTTTTAGTTACGGTTAACTAAAAAATAGATTAAATAGGAACTAATTAAATATTGCATAAAATGTACAAATATAAAAATATTGCATTCAGGGTTATTGAAGAAAAAGACCTTGATGTACTTAAAGATTTGCATAATGACCAGAGTACATTTTTAAACCTCGCCACAATTGATTTTGTTGATGATAATAATCAAAAAGACTGGTGGCAATCTTTACACCGAAAGGCAAATGATAAAAGATATGTAATATGTAAAGCTCAAAATCCTGATGAGATTATTGGTCGTTTGAGAATACAGAATATTGATTTCCAGAACAGAAACTGCGAAATAGGTCTGGATATAATTACGGATTATAGAGGTAAAGGATATGGATATAAGAGTTATCAAATGCTGCTGGATTTCATATTTAATCATTATAATATGAACATGGTTTATCTTAAAGTTGCAGATTTTAATCCTGGTGCGAAGAAACTTTATGAGAAAGTTGGTTTTAAGCAAACAGGATATTTTCCAAAGTATTTTTACAGGCATGGAAAATATTGGAATTATATTATTATGTGTCTAACAAAGGAAAAATTTGAAGAACTATGAAAATTTTAATTCCGGGAAGTTCTTGGGTAGGAGGTATTAGAGAACATATAGGGGATGGCTTTAGGCAAAACGGCATTGAGCCTATCTTATTGAGTTTTTCAAAAATATTTTCATTGTATGAAGCCTTAAAAATTCATCAGATTCAATACTTAAGCATAAAGGTTGAGTATAATAAAATAGTGAAATATAATAATTTAGTTATTAATAAGGCAAAGGAAATAAAACCAGATTTATTTTTAACTTTTTCTGGAGGTAAAATCTTCCCTTCAACTGTTGAGTTTTTGCGAAATAAACTTAAAATTAAAACTATTTCTATAGTCGCAGATAATCCTTTTGATTCATCAAGGGATAATTGTTTTTCAATGTCTTTGCAGCACTACCACCATATATTTGTATGTGATGGTATTTGGATTGATAATATTAGCAAAATAGTTAAAAGTGATGTTAAAATTTATAAATATATTTTGGGTTATAATCCAAAATATTTCTTCCCAATTTCTCAAGATGAGATTACAGATACTGATATTGAAAAGTTTTCTTGTGATATGTCTTTTACAGGATCAAATTATGGAAATAATGCAGAGGGAGCATACAGAGCAGGAATTCTTAATCAGTTGCAACAGTTTAATGTTAAGGTCTGGGGAGAAGGAAAATGGGAAGAAAGATTTAAATATTATGAAAATCTCCAAAAAATTTATAAAGGAAAAAGACTAGAATGGTCCGAACTGAGAAAGTTATATACTCTAAGTAAAATAAATTTGAATATGCCTAGTCCACAAATTTACACAAGTTTTCAACCAAGACTATTTGATATTGCTGCTGTTAAAGGATTTCAGATTATTGATAAACGACCGGATTTATTTAATTACTTTAAAGAAGATGAGTTAGTAACTTTCGAATCTATACCTGATTTAATTGAAAAGGCAAATTACTTCATAAAGTATCCTGAAAAGAGAGAAGTATATGTCGAAAATTTGTACAAAAAAATTGCAATTAGATTTACTTGGCTGAAACAAGTGAAATATATAATTGACAGAATAGATTAGCCTATTTAATTCAAAATATTTATGACGCTATATTATGAAGAAAGTGATACATTTTTATATTAGAGGAAAGTCAAAATATTTCCCAAAATATTTATCAAAAGATTATTTTCTATTTGGATGGAGTCAAATAGTAGCAAGACAGGTTCTTAGACATAGTACAGAATTTGAAATGGAGAATTGGAGATTTGAGGGAGAAGTAGACAAGATTGAAACAAAAACATTTAATAATGTAAAATGTAGATTATTCCCCGCAAAAAAATGGCCAATTCTGAAGCTTTTTTCATTTAAACTAATTAAAGAGTTGAAAAAAGAAATTGAACAAAATTACATAATTATGCATATGTATAATATGCATGATTTTCGTATTTATTTGTTTTTATTTCTTTTTAGAAGAACTCCGATTATAATTATAAATTGTGGGAATAGGCCACCTAAATTTTTCTACAAAGACACTAAAAACATCAAGTACTTATTTAAAAACTTTTGTTTACTTAAGAGTGTAAAATATATTGATTACTACTTTCCTACCGGTAAAGATGATAGAGAGTATATGGTATCCTTGTTAGAAAGTTCGAAAATTAGTAATTTTGCAGGATTAGGAGTTGATTATAAAAATATTAGGCCTATTGACAAGGTTTATGCAAGAAATAAAAAGAACCTCAGAGTAGACCAGAAAATATTGCTTTATGTCGGGACATTATATAGATTAAAAGGTGTTGATATTATTATAGAAAGCTACAAGGAATTAAAACAATCATATGATGTAAAATTAATCTTAATAGGGGGAAATCCAAATGATGAATTATATAACCATGCGATTAATTCAGGAGCTGACGTACATGGATATTTAAATAGAGATACGGAATTAGCTTATTATTATTCTGCTGCTGATGTTGCAATATTAGATATATCATTTTCGGATGTTAAGCTAATTAATTTTGCAGGTATTGGCATTTCATCTATTGAGGCATTAGGGTGTGGAACACCTGTCGTTAGTCCTGCATTACGTCATTTTCCAAAACATGAATTAAAATATGTTGGAATAATACCAAAATCACCGAAAGATGTTACCAATTGTATAATTGAAATTTTAAATAATCCCAAACAATATGAAAACTGTCGAAAATATGTTAAAAAGTATTTTGATTGGGAAGTTGTAGCGAATAATATATTAATCCAATATAATAATTTATATATCAAATATTATAATAATAAATAAGTATAAAAATGATATCCGGAAAAAAAATATTTATTACCGGTGGTGCTGGTTTTATTGCAAATGGTCTAATCGGTCAAATTGTAGAAAATAATTCTATTATCGTATATGATAATTTTCATAGGGATACACTTAATGGAAGTAAGTACTCAGAACACAAGAATATTCAAATCATTGTTGGTGATGTTCTTGATTTCGAAAGTCTGTTAATTAATATGAAAGGCTCTGATATTGTAATTCATGCTGCGGGAATTGCAGGCATCGATACCGTTATTAAGAACCCCACAAGAACGATGAAAGTAAATATGATTGGTACTGCAAATGTTCTTGAAGCAGCTAGACAAAATCATGTAACAGGCAGGTTCGTTGATTTTTCAACTTCCGAAGTATTTGGTACAATGGCCTTTAATTCTTCAGAAAATGATAATACTATTACCGGTTCTGCTGGAGAAGCAAGATGGACTTACGCAGTAAGTAAATTAGCTGGAGAGCATCTTACTCATGCCTATTTTCGAGAGTATAATTTACCTACCGTCACTGTAAGACCTTTTAATATATATGGACCGGGACAAACAGGAGAGGGAGCAATACAAATATTTATTAAAAAGGCGTTAAAAAATGAGACTATACATATAGATGGTGATGGAAATCAGATTCGTGCATGGTGTTATGTTGACGATTTTGTCAATTGTCTAGTGCGATGTATTGAAAATCCAAAAGCTATAGGTGAAAGTTTTAATATCGGAAACTCAAGAGCTGTAATCACAATATTAGGTTTAGCTCATACTGTGTGTAGGGTACTAGACTCGAAATCAGAAATAGTTTTTGATCCTCCACTATCTGCAGATATAGCATTAAGGATACCTAGTGTAGGAAAAGCATTTGAAATATTGGGGTTTAGAGCTAAAGTTGATTTAACTGAAGGAATTTCCTCTACTGCAAAATGGATAGAAAATAATTTATTGTAGAATGATCAGGCTGGCAAAACCAAATATTACGCAAGAAGCTATCGATAGTGTCATTGAAGTGTTGAAATCAGGTAATCTTGTTCAAGGGGAATTTGTTGCAAAATTTGAGGAGTAATTACAAGATTATCTTGGAGTAAAAAATGTTATAGCTGTCTCCAACGGTACAGCAGCATTGCATCTTTCTCTAATTGCACTTGAAATAAATCAAGATGATGAGGTTATTGTACCCGCTTTTACCTTTCCAGCAACTGTAAATGTTATTGAATTAGTAGGAGCGAAACCTGTTTTGGTGGATATTAATTTGGATGATTATTGTATTAATACAAGTAGGATTGAAGATGTAATTACTGAGAAAACAAAAGCAATTATGCCCGTTCATGAATTTGGACAAGCGGCTAAAATGGATGATATTTTACAATTGTCTTGAAAATACAACCTTAAAATCATTGAAGATGCAGCCTGTGCTTTAGGAACAGAGTTTTTCGGCAAAAAGGCAGGTACTTTTGGTGAAATAGGTTGCTTTAGCTTTCATCCAAGAAAAGCCATTACGACAGGTGAAGGAGGCTTACTTGTTACTTCTGATTTAGCACTGGACAGAACAATCAGAGCGTACCGTAATCATGGTATTGAATCGAATTCATCGCCTTTGAATTTTATTACTGCTGGTTTCAATTACAGAATGCCTGATTTTCAATCAGTGTTGGCAAGTACTCAGTTTAATAGCCTTGACAGGTTGTTGAATTATAAAAACCAATTGGCTTCAATTTATTTGAATGAGATTAAGCACCCATTTGTAAAGATGCCGATTACTACTTTAGGAATTAAACACACGTGGTAGACTTTTCATATTTTGTTAGAGAACCAAAATCAGCGTGATAAGTTATTCGGTTATATAAAAGACAACGGAGTATTAACAAATTATGGTGCTCAGTGCATACCAGCAACTACATATTATTTTGAAAAATATAATTATGATTTTAAAAATAAATTTAAATACGCCTATGAGGCTTATACATGCGGATTAGCTATTCCTTTATATGAAAAATTATCAGAAAAACAAGTAAAATACATTTCTGACTTAATAAATAAATTTTAGCATAATGTTGAAAAACAAAACCATTTTTATTACGAGGGGAGCTGGCTTCATTGCCAATACTCTTATTAAGTACTACATTGAAAAAAATAAAATTACTGCTTACGACAACTTTCATAGAGATACTCTTTCTGGTAGTGAAATCAAAGATCATCACAATTTAACTATTTTAAAAGGTGATGTGCTAGATTTTGATTTACTTGCAAAATCAATGAGAGGTGCTGATATTGTAATACATGCAGCAGGTATTGCAGGCATTGATACGGTGATAATAAACCCTGTTCAACCATGCAGGTTAATATGATCGGTACAGCCAATACTCTAGAAGCTGCACGCGTTAATGGTATAAAGGAAAGATTTGTTGATTTTTCAACTTCTGAAGTATTTGGCCCCATGGCATTTCGATCTACAGAAAATGATGCTACAGTAGCTGGCTCTGCTGGTGAAGTTCGGTGGACGTATGCAGTATCAAAACTGGCAGGCGAGCATTTAGCATATGCATATCATAGGCAACACAAACTCCCTGTGGTAACTATTAGGCCATTTAACGTTTATGGGCAAGGACAAACAGGAGAAGGTGCTTTACAGATTTTTATAAAAATGGCACTAACAGATGAAGCTATAAAAATTGATGGTGATGGTAATCAAATACCCGCTTGGTGTTATGTGGATGATTTTGTTGATGGTCTTGTTAGATGTATTGAAAACCCAAATGCAATTGGACATAGTTTCAACATTGGTAATGCAAGAGCCGCTATAACTATTTTAGGTTTAGCACAAACAGTATGCAGAGTGCTAAAATCTGAATCAAAAATTGTACATGAACCTCCATTGTCAGCAGATATTGCTATTCGGATACCAAGTGTAGATAAAGCAAAAGAAGTATTAGGATTTAAAGCAAAAGTTGATTTAGAAGAAGGAATAATAAAAACTGCTGAATGGATTAGAAATAACTTTTAAAATTATTTATGCTTAAACATCTAATACTTAACTCGAAAATTAATCCCTTCTTATCATGGCCTAATGTTGACCCTAATCAAACAGTTAATTTCCTTTATTCACAAGCAAAAATTGGCGAAGAAAAAAACGAAACCTTTTGTATAGTTAGAAATGGAATAATAATTCTATACTTTCAATTTCAAAAACTTAAATGGGATACAAATCATTTCAAATTTCGGTGTGAAAAAATTTGTAACCTTTTTATTAGTACTGAATTAAATGTTCGCGAATTAAATTCAACAGTAAAAGAAATAAAAACCAAAATTGATAACTATTTAGCTTTAAATCAAATTACTTTTGTATTTGCAGACATTCCAAGTTCAAATAGTATAGCTAATTTATTTATTCAGAAGATGGGATTCAAGTTTGTAATAAATTGGCTTGATGGGTTTGTTCTTTCTGAGAACGTCACTAGTTTCAAAGAGAATTATGAATTTGGTTCTATTTTACCTAATGAAGTTGAGCATTTAGTCAAAATTTCTACTAAAGATTATTATAAAGGAGGACGGTTTTATCATGATAAAAAATTTGAAAGAAACCTTGTAGAACAGCTCTATGGCTCTTTAATAAAAACTTCTTTTCAAAACAAGGAGGTTATTCTTGTTTGCCGTAAAAATGGATTTCCAATAGGAGCCTTTATTAGTAATTCTGTAAAAAGTTACCCGCTTCTTTCAGGACTAAAAGTTGCTGGTTTAAGATTTTTAATTGTAGACTCTCAGTATAGGGGAATGAATATCGGTTCAGAGCTTTTCAGCGCTATATTAAACCTTTTCAAAGGGGAAGCAGACATAATTAAAACAGGATTTGAAACTCATAATCTTATTTCACTTAATCTTCATATAAAAAAAGGGTTTAGATTTAATTACTCACATAATGCATATCATTTATGGACTTAAATAACACCTCTTCAAAAAAAATCTGCCAACGATGTATTTATGATTCACAGGTTTCAGGAATCTCTTTCGATAAAAATGGTATCTGTAATTATTGTCGGCAAATTGAAAAATTAGTAATAGATTATGGAACAGGAAGTCCGAAAGGAATATCAAAACTAGACGAAATTCTTGCTAAAATAAAAGATAGTGGTAAAAATAAAAAATATGATTGTGTTATTGGAGTTAGTGGTGGTACAGATTCTTCATTTTTACTTTTTAAAGCAAAGGAATGGGGTCTGAAACCTTTAGCGGTCCACTATGATAATACATGGAATTCTGCAATAGCAACTGAAAATATCCGCAAAGTAACAAATAATTTAAAAATAGACCTTTACACTTATGTAATTGATAACAAAGAAGCTGATGATATTTTTCGTGCTTTCATGCTTGCGAGTGTTCCCGAATTTGATGCATCAACCGACTTAGGATTTACTCAAGTGTTACGAGCAGCAGCAGCTAAATATGGAATTAAATACATACTTGAAGGACACTCCTTTATTGCAGAAGGAATTACACCTCAAAGAAATAACTATTTTGATGGTAAATATATTAAGGATATTCACAAAAAATTTGGCAAGTTGTTTATGAAAACTTATCCTTTAATGTCATTTTATCAGTTTATGAAGTGGGTTTTGGTTTATCGACAACAGTTTATCCGTCCATTATGGTACATTGATTATTCAAAAACTATGGCACAAGAAATATTGAAAAAAGAAACAGGTTGGGAATATTATGGTGGTCATCACTTAGAAAATCGTTCGGCTGCTTTCGTGCATAAAATTTATCACCAAAAAAAATTTGGATTCGATAACAGAAACTGGGAGTTGGCTGCCAAAGTTAGAGCTGGAATTATTGACAGAGAAAAAGCACTTGAAATATACAATACTCCAATTGAAGAAGATCAGGAACTTGTAGATTATGTGAAAAAACGCTTAGATTTGACCGATAGTCAATATGCTGAAATTATGAACAGACCAAAACGATCTTTCAAGAATTTTAAAACTTATAAAAAAAGGTTTGAACGTTTACATCCATTATATTATATGCTGGCAAAAGCCAATCTTGTTCCGATGAGTTTTTATCTAAAATATTGTTTTCCATTACCCAATGATACAAAATGATCGCAATAGTTGACTATGGTATGGGTAATCTGGGATCTATAGCAAATATGTTAAATAAAATAGGAGTCCAAAGTATTATTACATCCAATTTAGAAAAAATTCATAATGCAGATAAGATTATATTACCAGGCGTTGGGGCATTCGATACTGCGATTAAAAGAATAGACGAACTCGGTTTACGTAAAGTTCTTTTTAAAATTGCTAAAGAAAAGAAGAAACCCATGCTTGGGATTTGTCTCGATATGCAATTGTTCATTTAATGAAGTGATGAGGGTGTCTTGCCAGGTTTAGGTTTGGTTAACGGCAGAGCGTATCATTTTAGGAAAAGCACCTGACAAATGAACTTAAGATTCCTCATATGGGATGGAAAAATGTTAGAGTGAGCAATTCAAATGTGCTTACGCAAGGTTTCGATGGAGAAATGCGATTTTACTTTGTACATTCATTTTTTGTAAGATAGAAAATGAGCAAAATTCAATGATGAAATGCAATTATGGTATTGATTTTGATGCTGCTGTTTGTCCAGTTAATATTTTCGGAGCTCCGTTTCATCTAGAAAAAAGCAATAAATATGGCATGAAGTTTTTAAAAAAATTTACAGCTCAATAATTGTGCTAAGAACACGAATTATTCCTTGTTTGCAACTCATTGATCAATCACTGGTAAAAACCATACAATTTGGTAAGCACGGATACATCGGAGATCCTATTAATACTGTTCGTATCTTCAATGAACTGGAGGTAGATGAGTTATGTTTTCTTGATATCCGTGCCACTATTCAGAAAAAAACACCAAACCTGGAAATATTATCAGAAATTGCGAATGAATGTTTTATGCCCTTGTCCTATGGAGGAGGGGTGAAAGATGCTGAAACAGCAAAAAAAATCCTTTCCATAGGATTTGAAAAGATCGTTATTAATACAGCAGCTATCGAAAACCCTGATTTGATAAGAAAAATCGCTAAGTACTCAGGTAATCAGAGTGTTATTGTTTCTATTGATGTAAAGAAATCATTTTGGGGGAGTTATTGTGTTTACTCACATGACGGGACTAAAAGAACAAAACTTGAACCTGTGAATTGGTCAAAACAAGCAGAAAAATTGGGGGCAGGTGAATTACTTATTACTTCAATGGACAAAGATGGCACCTGGAAAGGTTTTGATATTGAAATCATTCGAAATATATCAGATGAAGTAAACATACCGGTAATAGCCAATGGGGGGGCTGGTAGTGTGGAGGATATTGGGAAAGCTGTAAATGAAGGAAAAGCTTCAGCAGTTGCTTTGGGTAGCATGGTAGTATATCAACAGAAAGGGATGGGTGTGCTTGTTAATTTCCCTGATAAAACT
>SDBT01009668.1_pt1 | contig 15621 bp, 38 predicted proteins | sample 2277101 | NCBI WGS metagenome assembly SDBT01 (sample SAMN10404973, study PRJNA504765) | marine sediment metagenome | isolation source: marine sediment core GS10_PC15, 103 cmbsf | place: Arctic Ocean: Southern Knipovich Ridge | collected 2010 | reverse complement strand
GCCTGCGGAGAATCCAGGATTGGAACATTTGCCCTGTGACGGTTCTCACACGTTGATTTTCAGGGATGCGGAGGAAAGAACTCTTCACCGTCTTGGTTGGAGTCAAGAGCGTATTCAGGAGGGGTTGAAGGTCATGTCCGGGTTGGTAGTGAAGGACCACGCTGCGAACTTGGTTAGTGGCGATTGGGATGCTGAGACGGCGGACGTTTTCATTCAATGCTGTCTGTTTGGCGAAGTGAAATTCGGCTAGAAAGGAAGGGAGAATCATGTCTGATAAGAATGGCCGCGATGCTGCTATCAAGCATTTGATCTCTCTCGAAAAAAAGTGTCACATCCTGGATATGTCCTTAGGAGAGATGTATTACGACCAAGGGAAAGTTCTTAATATGCTCTACCATATTGAGCCAGGTCAGCGAGCTAGTTCGTTACTCAAGCGTGGAGAGTGGGGAGCATTCAAGTCTAGGTATTTGCCAAACATCTCAGATGACACCATTGAGGATCGTCGAAACGTGGCATGGCGATGTACCCGCGAGGACGTTCGACAAAATGGCTACAGTAATTGTTTGGCCGCAGCGAGAGCGAACCTTCGAGGTGCAACGAGCCGTAGATTTTCTTCTTGACATTCGGAATGGTTCTGGTATACTTAGGGAATGAGGAGAATACCTGTGACAACTTATCCTGAAGCCGAAGTCAACGTACCTGTCCACGTCGTTACCGAGGATGAGCATTACGATGCTCTGGCCGAGACAGAGGATGACCGCAGCCGAGTGGAGGATGCTCACGCTGAAAGGATAGTTGGATGATCCAATTCCACGAAACGAATCGCGGGGCTCAATTCTTCGATCAGCATGTACCCGCCATGATTAAGCAACTGGAACTCTTGAATGCCAACCTGGCTCGGATTTCTGAGCGTGGCATTCAGGATGAAATCGTTCTGGACGCTGACGCATGCCCTTCCTGTGGCGCGTTACAGGGAGAGTTGCATCTTCAAAAGGGCTGTCGGACATGAGCGAGAAATGTCGTCATTGGGGTTAGCCTCACTTTTTTGTTCTTTTCATTTCTCCGCGAAAAAATTTTCCTCTTGACATTCGATTGAGATGTGGTATATTACTGCTGGTCGAGTAGCTAGTAGTCAACTGGAGGGTACCTACAAGGTTGGTGAACGTGATAATGAGCCACGAGACAGTGGGGAATGCGGTAACCAACCCTGCCCCGACCTAAATTCAACAGCCGTCCCAAAAATGGGGCGGCTTTGTATCTTGACATTGGTTTGAGATATGGTATATGGTATATTGTACTTGCTTCTGTGGTGTACGTGCTTGCATGAGCCCTATGCGACAGCCAGGATAAGCCATCTTGGGTCATCGCAATCTGGGTTGGAGATAACTCGCAGTAGGCTACTGTCAGCTCCAATTCGGAACGGGAGGAGTTAGGTTCGATTCCTGCCAGAAGCTCCTTTTTTTGACCTAACCGAAGGGCTCGATGAGCCCCTAGCGTGAGGCCCATTCGTGACCGCGAGACATAGAGCGTATGTCTGGTTTCTCAGTTTCCCAGACTAGGCCGTCTCGACTATGCGGAGCGAATGAAAAACTGAGATTTTTTTCTTGACAAATGAACGACTTTATGGTAGATTGTACTTACCTCAGTGGTGTAGATGGAGCAACGCCCTATGGTGAGACTCAGACTCGTCATCTGAGTTAATCACAGACCAATCAGTTGACTACCTGTTGGTCGGGAGGAGCAGGTTCGATTCCTTGTCTGAGGTACCGATAACCTTGATGGCGGAGTAGGTATGATCCAACTGAGCAGTACCTTGCGAGGTTGGGAGGGCCGATAATGAACTGTCCAATTGAAGGGTACTTCAGGGACACGGAATGTGGGTAACCAATCCCAGCCTCTGCCAGACCATATACTGTACTAGGAAAAGCTCTATAGGAATGAGCGGCAGCCCACTAAGCTGCGTCACAGTGAAAGGAAAGCACAGGCATAGGCGAGTCCTAGTCTGAGCCCTGCTAACCTAAGCTGGTCACAAGTTGAGGGCTCAACGAGTGATTGTGGGGGTTCGACTCCCCCTTCCGGAATTCAACAGCCGTCCCAAATGGGGCGGCTTTTTTTCTTGACATTCATTCTAAATCTGGTACAATGAACGAATAAGGAGACGAAGTCCGATGAGAGAAATTAAGCTACCTGTCTATGGCATTGTCTTGAAGCTCTATGACGGCCATCCCGCTTTGGCCTCTCTAATTCACGATCATCTGTACGAAGAGTGTCCTTTCTGCAACCAGAAAGATTGCGTCTACGATTGTGACGAGAGTACCGCAGTCTGGTCTAATGACAGGGCCAAGGAAGATGGAGAGAAAGAGACGACGCTCACTGTTAGTGAACGCATCGCCTTCAACGGCGGCGTCGATGCGATTATGAGTTTCATCTTGTCAGCGGCTTGTGCTGGTATTGACGTAGAGACTCCTGCTTTTCTTGAGGCTATCGAGACGACTTTTGATGCGATTGGGAACAACTAATGAAAGATAACTTTCCAATTATTATGGCTTTGGTAGGAATTCTGGCTTGTCTTTTCGCCTTAGTTGGTCCGCTTGAGCGTATAGCCATAGCGTTGGAATCAATGGTCGGATAAGGAGATGACTATGGAATCATACCTAGTCAAGAACGAAAATGACGAGACGGTCTTCAGGGTAGACTTCTTTAAGAAGTCGAGACATATCCAAGCAGATGTCATCAGACTGATGGGGCCTCAGTGGTGGGGGACAGGTTGCGATACTCTAGCCTTAACCCGAGAACAGGCCATGGATCTTCATCGTTGGCTGGAAAGGGCTTTGTGGCCGGAAGGGAAAAGCAAAAAAAGTTCTTGACATTCATCCTGAGTTGTGGTACAATGCCAACACAAAGGAGAATCGGATGAAGAACAGAGACCGCAAAAAAAAGGAAACGAAACGCAGCAGGGAACGACTCAAGATGACTTTTAGGCGATATGTCGAGAGTGACAGGTCACTTGACCTGCCTGCGGCAAATGCTTCTTCTCATGTTCTCGGGCTCTATGTACAGCGAGTGACTCCTTTAGTAGAGGAGCATGCAGACGAACCAGGTAGCGGTTTGCTTGCTTGGAGATGCGGTAAAGTGTTGAACTGGGTGAAAGACAGATGTGACAACGGACAGCTTGATCTGGGGGATGGCAAATTATCGACCTTCATTCCTGAGGAATTCCGTACTTTTGAGGGCGAGCCGCCGATCATCAAAATGGATTCTGTTGAGGCTATGGAAAAGTTTGCCAAAGAAAAAGCCAGCCAGTATGGACTCGTGGCTATGGTGAATCCATATTCCACCGATGTATCCTGCCCAAGAACGCTACTGATTGACGCGAAGGATGTTGATATAGCTAACGCCCGCTCACTTGATGAACTTTCCGAGTGTTGTCTCATAGCGGACATTCGGGTTGATCCAACAGGAAAATTTGACTAGAGGAGACTGAAATGCCATATTATGGGCCACTGAACGCACGGGGCAAGCCACGGCGTATGACAGAGCCCGAAGACATTTTCTACCCTTGCAATAAGCGAGAGACGGAAATCCTTATGCGGCTCAAGGGCGAGCAACTTGACGAGTACAAACGATTGCGAAATAAAGGGGCAACCGTAACGGAAGCTCTTGACGCTGTTGAAAAAAACGCAAAAGAAAGTTCTTGACATTCCCCTGAATCCTGGTATACTTAGGACAACTCAAACAGGGAGACAAGTCATGGGAACCTTCTATACGCCCGGAGCAACCAAGAAAGACATTATCGCTGAAGTAGCGTCAAACTCCGAGAATGGCGACTACACACACACAGTCCTCCGCAAGTGTTGCATTGGAAACGTCGTCTGGACCGTTCAGGAAGTGGTCTACAAGCGAGAATGCAACTCCTCTTCGAGAACGGGCAAGGTCTACAAGATTGGTGAAGTGGTAAGGTTCATCGGTTGTTATCTGCTATCCAAGGTGGACGGCGACTGGGGATACAAACCGATGGATGAATCAGTGGGACCATGTTACTACACTTGCCCTACTGGGTACTTCAAGCTGGTTCCAGTGGTCAATCAAGAATGGCGGGACAAAGTTTTTTCTTGACATTCGATAAGAGTGTGGTAAGATACTGGAGTAAGGAATGGGATTGTTGGGCCAACGGGTTTGCTGATGACCTGAACCGTCCTATCAACGTGGTATCAGCAGAGGGTAGAACGATGATTAAGCGAAACCCCCTTTACAGTCGGCATAATTAGGACCACGATCAGCGCCACGGCCTTTCCGACAGGTCGTTAAGCGATTGCCAGTTAAGACGCTTAAGACGTTGGACGGCAAACCGCAACGCAAAGATCAAAGAAGGGCGAGCCATTAACTGATCGGCTCGCTCTTTTTTTGTTCTTGACATTCCCTAAAGATATGGTATGATTTGGTTGACAGGAGTAACAACGATGACCGTGAAAGAATACATAGCAGAACTGTCCAAGTTTCCGATGGACACCATAGTCGTTCTCCATACCGAAGAATTGACAAATTTTGGATGTTCTTCAGTATCTTACTACGAGGAGGCTGATGGCCCGGAGCCCAGTCACTGTGTTAAAGATGGCTCTTATCAATGGATACCGGCTGGTGAGGGTGGTATGGATTGCATCATTCTGAGGTGAGTTTTTTTGTTCTTGACATTCCCTAAAGATATGGTATGATTTGGTCGATAGGAAAGAAGCATGGGAATTGTCCCTAAAGGAGACCATGCTATGAGGACCGCGAAATGAGAATCTCCCACTTGGATAGAATCTCAGTACTCGTCTTGCGGTTGGCAATCGTCGGTGGAATATTCTACGGTTTAGGAGCTTTCACACTTAAGTCGGCGGTTCCGCGTCGTGGTGGTTGCGTCAACTATAATGTCACCCTGTTTTGAAAGGAAATGAAATGCGAAAAATCCTGTTTTTTTCATTCGTCATAACTCTGGCTTTCATGGCTGGTTGCCAGACTCCACCCGAAGATGGTCGATTTGTCATGTCTGACGATAGGACGTTTTCTGTCTGGATGTCACAGTCGATGGCTGAGCGAAACTTTGATGTGACCGATCATCGTCACCCGAATCACTGGAGGTAATCCAATGCCTAATACAACCTTGCAACGAAGAAAAGAATTTTTGGCGGTCATTCCCCCGTTCTCCGGTGGCATTATGCTGCTCATCGCCAAAGATGGTGAAACGTGGTACGTTACCGGGGCTGATTTGATAGAGGGACGCATTTATGATGTACCGACTCGGGGGATGATTGCGTACAAGCCTGATTGGAAAGCTCTCGGGCTAAGCTCTGCCCGAAAAGCGTTTGAAACTGCTCCGCGACGAATTGTGGCCGAAATTTGGCCGTGATTTTTTTCTTGACATTCGGAGTCGTTCTGATATAATGGCAGAAAAGGAGACAACGATGTCCAACGAAGTCAAGTCCAGGACTGTCCTTCGGGTCGAGAAAACAGAGAGTGGACGAATTTATATCCACGATGGCGAGGAGTCTTCGGTGGCTGAGGCTTGGCAGGATAAGGATGGGTATTCTCATGTGGTTCTCGCTCCTGGCCCCGTACAGTATCGAAGAATGCTGTCTCGGATTGCGGAGTTTTACCTGTAAAGGGAGAGACAATGGAAACAATCGCCTTGAAAGTAACGAGAGAGGATGGTGACTACCAAGTCATTGTCGAGCATCCTGATACCGCCAATCAGGAGGAGGTTGGCTACTTTAGTGTTGAGACAGACGGGTCAACGTCGCTAGCGGTCAACGGCCGGGTTGATGACAGGACTCGCAAACTTTTCTTGGCAATTTTTGATTTTTTCGGTTGACATTTGTGAACGATTGTGGTAGATTGGTGGAGTAAGGAATAACTCTCACGGAGAAATGAAATGACCGGAAAATATCACGTCCCAACCAGCAGCAAAGCAAAAGACACCAACTCCATCGTCAACCGAACAACGAAAAACGCTATTTCATCTGTCATGGCAGGCTGCTACTCACCTGCCGCCGAAGCCGCGATCTTGGGCGAGATCGTTGGGGAACCGCAACCTCAAACCGTCAGTGACCATCTGAGCGTTGATGAAGCTCTGACCCGCTTGGGGATAGAGGATGTTTCTGGACCATCAGACAAAGAACTAAGGCAGATCGAAGCCAACGCGGCTTGATGCCTGTGACCTGGGGGGGGAGAGAATAAAGACGGCTCTCCTCCCCCCAATTTTTAGGAGATTAACTGTGGCAATTGTCGCATCATTGCGGAATCAGATTCTTACCGCCGAAAACGAGGCTGCGATCAAGAAGCTCCTCGCCGAAGGAAATTCAGCCAAGTTTCGTTTCGCTTCCAACAAGACCAGAAATAAATGGAAGGCAGTGGCAACCAAAAGAAAGGGAGAGTTGCATCTTAAAAGGGAACCTGGAACGATAGATGTCGCTTCGGCTCCCAAAAAACGCAAGAAAAAATCCCAACAAAAAGATTGACATTTGTTTGCAATCTGGTACATTTGATGAAAATCACGTCCATGTGAGATGTGAATCAGAAGTCACTCAAACAGAAGGAGAGCAAGAATGGCTACGAGAAAGCCCGGAGCAGGCGGACCCACGAAGGATCAGAGGATTGCGAATCTGATTAGCGGCACGGCCAACCGCAACGGCCTGACCAAAGCTGAGCAGCGGGAAGCTATGGAGCTTGTCAGCAACACCGAGAATCACGACGTCATTCGGCTGGCTTTTTACAACCTCCCGCCGCGAGCTACCGGACCCGGTGGCCTTGGCAAGACCATCGAACGGGCCTTGGCGAAGCTGAGCGACAAGCGGGCTAACGCCGTCCGAGCCGAGCTTCTTGGAGCGGCTGAGTAACGAATCAAGTACCATCAGGGGAAAAGGCCGCAATGGATTTGCGGCTTTTTTCGTTCCCAAATTTATCCCTTGACATTTGCTGAGATTATGGTATATTCACACTGAAAGGGAGATAACATGGACAGACAACAACTCTTGGATAACTTTGTCACAGCTTGTAACGGCAAAGGGCGAGCCATGCAACTAAAGCGGCTTCATGGGATTTCCTCCGCTGGATGTGTATATATCAAAAATGGTCATCCCGGTTGTGCCATAGGCTGTCAACCTGGATTCCGAGAGAAATTCGGGGAAAAGGAATGGGTTATAGAGAATTGTGGCATAGGGTCTGTCTTGGATGGGTGGCTCGACAATAGAACTCCCCCTGAAGATGCGGACGGCGTCGATGTCTCTGAGTTTTTCGGCATTGAAAACGTCGAGGATGTCAAGTTTCTCAGCGACCTTCAAGATTTCCACGATCTTGTACGGCATTGGGACGGTACTAAAATAGTTCAGTATAAGTTGGCAAGCTTTTGCCTTAACTGGAGCTTAAAAAGACCGCAAGTTTGTTCTTGACATTCTCCTGAATTGTGGTATATTCCAAGGAGAAGGAGACCTCGATGGACCGACAAAAAATCTTTGACAACTTTGTTGGAGCCTTGAACGGCATAGGACGCTGCATACAACCAAACCGCCCGACTGGGCCAACTCCAAGCTGCATCTATGTCAAAGAGGGTCATCCTGGTTGTGCTATTGGCTGCCAGCCTGGATTCCGAGAGAAATTTGGGGAGAAGGATTGGGTCGTAGCTAATACTGGTATGTTTTCTATTCTGGATACCTGGGTAGAAGATGTTGCCCCTGAAGACCCGGACGGTATAGAAGTCTCTGAGTTTTTCGGAGTTGAAAACTACCTGGATGTAGATTTCCTCCAAGCACTTCAAGATTTCCATGATGATAGGTACAATTGGGACGACCGGGACAGTAATTTGCTTCCAATCAACTTATCCGCCTTTTGTGCAGGATGGGGATTAAAAATTCCGCAAGAAAGTTCTTAACAATGCATTACTATGTAATCAACCAAGAAACCGGAGCAAGGCTTTGCCAAGATAACTCCTGGCGTACCTTCGCAAACTTCGGAACGTATCCGTCCTGCGTCAAAGTCTGGCGGATGAAAATCTGGGCAGAACGCTCTGCTGTTATCCGCCGCCATGCTGTTGTCTTTGAATTGCCTGATGGCCAATTTCTCGATGCGGGTGGAGCCATCTTGCAACGAGATGAGAAAAGCGGCAACCATACACTGGTTGGTCACATTGATAAGTGGCTGGATGATTGTCATGCCTTAGATCCGGCAGAATTTCCTTCTTGACATTTCATTTAGTTCTGGTAGAATGAGAGCATAAGGGAGACAACCGATGGACAGGCAACAAATCTTGGACAATTTCATCGCCGCGACCGAAGGCAAAGGTCCATGTCACGATGCTGAGGATTCTTGTCAGTACATTCACCCGAACCATCCCGGCTGTGCCATCGGTTGTCAACCTGGATTCAAAGAAAAATTCGGGAAAGAGAAGTGGGTTATCGACAATTGCGGTATCGAGGGAGTCTTGGATGGGACTGAAAGTGAGGAAGTCCAGACTGCTGTCGAGGAATTTTTCGATATTGTCCCAAGGAATTTCGACGACTACGACTACGACTACGGTGACGCTTACGGTGACGGTGACGGGAATTTTTTAGTCAGCTTGCAAGAGCTTCACGACGATTCGGATTGGAATGGTCAAATCTGTAGTCACTCCCTGGAGAGGTTTTGTGAGGTATGGAAGTTGAAAATCCCTCAAATAAGTTCTTGACATTTCCCTGAGATGTGGTATACTTCAAGCAACTCAAAGGGAGACAAACAATGAGAACCATCTGCGAAGTCCACGGTCGAAAAATCATCAAGCTCACCGAAACTAAGTACGCCGATGGCAACAAGGCCGTTTTCGCCGCCTGGGATGATGGCGACCTTTCCAAAGTCTCTGTCAATCTTCCCGAGCAGGCAAGTCAACTGCAAGAAGGCGAGTTTTTCCTCAAGGATTACACCGAATGTGAGGAGCAGGCCAAAGCTCTGCTTGCGTCCGGCGTCATCATCAAAACCGGATTTACGGTCCAAGCAGGTTATACCCAAGTACCCATCGTCAAAATCGTTTAATTTTTCGCAAGAAAAGTTCTTGACATTCTTCTGGGTTATGGTAGAATACCAACACTGAAAGGGAGACAAATATCATGGACGCAAGAATCAAGCAAGTCGAGCATCCGGGCGAGAGTTGGTTGGACTTCCGTATCGAGAACGTACCATACTCCAGAATGGTCGAAATCCTGGGCGAGCCCCTGAGCGACGGCGACGGCGGGCATAAGGTTGATGTGGAGTGGGTAGTAGTCCCGAAAGATTGCATCTCACCTGAAACCGAGGAAGGTCAGCATCTCATAGTTTGGAACTGGAAAAATGGTAGCAACTACGGCGGCGATGTCGCAAACGTCGTGAGTTGGTCAGCCTTTGGCAATCAAGAGCTTGCGTACCGCCTGTTTGGGCCTGCCCACGTCCCTCGTACCGGGTCACCTCCGGTTGTCCCTGTCTAACTTCCAAAGGGGGGCGGGTGCTAGCAAGTTGTTTAGCCCGTCCCCTTTTCCTCTTGACAAACCTCCGTCCTTGTGGTAGACTACTCGCATGTGCATCCATTCAGCAATTATGACCGAAGAAACCTGTGCCTTCTGCTTGCAAAAAGAGCCAGAAAAAGTTCATGATGCTCCCATCTATGAAGGCATGACCAAGCTCGATAAGGACGCCGCTCACACTGGCCGACATATCAGAGGCTTCCGCTTCGACCGAGTAAGCAGACGAGGGGCTAGAGGAGGACGAAGCAAGGGTAAAACTTTGGCCGATTAAGTTCTTGACATTCCTCAGCATTGTGGTAGAATACAACGATGCAAATCACAATCAACATTCCTGATGAGCTTGCCCCCGCAGTTTTGCGGCTACTCGAAAACCAAGAATCGCCCGATGATGATGGCCGAAGCCAGGTCTACATTAGGGAAGAATGCAAGCTGTCAATTCCAGATTTTGTCAAAGCTGGCGCTCTTGCCGAGAGCTTTCAAAATCAAATGGAAACAATACTCTTTAACTCCTCTTGGCTGATTGCAAATTATATCGAATGGCCTGGAGAGTCAGCCCGGTACTGGTTACAAAGTCACCAGGAATGGATGGACAATCCGGGTCTTGCAACTGTATTTACATGGGCGGAAAGGGAATCGCTAGACCTGCCGATGAACGGCCAATGGAAAATGAAATAAATAGTTCTTGACATTCCTCTGGATTGTGGTATACTTCAAGCAACTCAAAGGGAGACAAACCATGACTACAAAATACTTTGTCGGTGAAATGTTTTTTCCTGGTCTGACGGTCAATACCAGACACATGAACGATTTAGGCAGAATCGTTATTGGTGGCGACAAGGGAGATGTACATGCAAGTGGAGCGTACAACGACCGACAAGATGGTGAGAATGGGGCGGTCTTGGTCGATATAGAATTGAGGACGACATTAGACCTAGACGAGGATGAAGCGTTTGAAATGGCAGATGATGTCGTCCAATTTTCTTTTGAATCAGTAGGTGAGGACGCCTTCATTCCAAGTAAGAAAAACGAATAATTTTCGCGGAAATAGTTCTTGACATTTCTCCGCATTGTGGTATACTCCAATCAAGGAGACAACCAATGATGGACAATATGGAAGCAATGATCCACGTCTTGAAAGCCATGGCCAATGCCGACAATAAGTTCAATTTGGGTGACTTTCAGGCAATCAAGGTGATAAGCGATGCCCTTGATCCGGACAACGAGAAATCGATGGATGATGTCATGGAAGCGTGGACCGAATTTCTCGCAAAAAATAGTTCTTGACATTCCTCTGGATTGTGGTATACTCCAAGCAACAAGGGAGACAAAACCATGATGCTACTTACTCAAGCCAACAAAAAAGCCCTGCCCGAACTCTATGCCCAAGATGGCAAAGGCGACCAAGCAACCGTCCATGTCAAATTTTTCCTCGGGGCTCACACTTGGTACATCATTGAGTATGACGGCACCGACATCATGTTTGGCCTCACTCACGTCGTTGGCGGCGAAGATGAGCTAGGATATATCAGCTTGGCCGAAATGAAGGGCGTCAAAACCCGTTTCGGTGGCGTTGAGCGGGACCGCTGGTTTAAGTCCTGTACCATCGAACGATGCAGACGAGACCCAAGACCGTAAGATTTTCGCGGAAATAGTTCTTGACATTCTCCTGGGTTATGGTAGAATGCCAACACTGAAAGGGAGACAAGTCAAATGACAACCGCTACCGAAGATCAACTTAAACTGCACTGCATCGACGAACAGAGAGTAGAAGCACTCTTCACCCTCCGCCCCCTGTCAGGCGATTGTATCCACGTCGAGGCTCGAAGTGGAGCGGGCAACGATGGAAGACCGAGTCTGACCGTCAACGGCGTCGAACTAAAATTTTGGGCCAGATTCTATATTCAGACAGATGGCAGCTGGGATTGGGTAGACTATGAAAAATCTCTCAGCTACGTCATGGAAAAACCTTGGGACACAAACCAAAGGTTCGAGGATGCGTCTAGGGTCGCTGTCAAAAAGGTCCGACTGCTGATGATCCCATTCGTCGAAAACTGGGCCAAAACCGATGAAGGTCACCAAGCGTTATGCGAGGCCGAAATCAAAAGCATCACAGTACAACGAGAAACCAAAAAAAATGACCTGGAAAACGCTCTGCTGACGGTTGAGCGAATCAGGGGGGAAATCATGGAGCTAACCGCGAAGCTCGCCAGCGTGAAATAAAACGCAGAAAATAGTTCTTGACATCCGCCTGGATTGTGGTACAATCTAAGCAGAAAGGGAGACAAGTCAATGCGATACTGTGACCACGTAGCTTTCTTTCTGATGATCCAATTAGCCGGAGAATGGGCCAAAACCGATGCAGGTCAGCAAGCGTTACGCGAGGCCGAACTCGAAAGCCTCACCGTACAACGAAAAACCCAAAAAAATGACCAACGAAAGGAACAAAAATGAAAGTACTAGCAGTGGGAGCAATCATGGGAGTCGTCACAACTCTTTTCGGTTTTGCGATGATTTTCGGCATATTTTTTGCCATCCCGGTCTGGCTCTTGTGGAACTGGCTCTGTCCGCAACTCTTTGGAACGCCAGAAATCACACTTCTGCAATCGTGGGGCCTCTCGGTGTTGACGAGCATGCTTTTCAAATCGCCATCGAAAAAATAAAACGCAAAAAAGTTCTTGACATTCACCTGAGATATGGTATGATGGTGGATGAAGGGAGACAAACAATGGAATTTTCTGGCGATTTTCCAAACCCTCACGATGACCAAAAATGGAAAAACTGGCGTTGGGAGGACAAGCCTACCAACTGGTTTTACGTCATTTTGTTTTATTCTTGCCTCTACTTCTTGAGTTAGCAATAGGGAAGGATCGGCGTGATGTCCGAGCGTATTCGCGGTACGTTTGGCGGAGACGCGACCTATCCGAGGCGATTCGAGACCGCCTGCATAGGGAAACGTGGGTTCGATTCCCATATCCTTCTTTCCTCAAAATTCTCAAAAATAGTTCTTGACATTCTCCCGTATTCTGATACAATGGGAGCGTATCAAGGACACCCCAACCAAGGAGCCAAAAATGCCACAAATCACCAGCCGACAACTGATCGCAGCAATCGCCACAACGCCTGGCGTACAGTCCGCAACGTGGCGACGACGAACTGATAAGTGGGAAAAACGCTGCCCGAGATGCAATGGCAACCAAATCGCCCGCCACGAAAAGCAGGACTACTGTAACGATTGTCACACTGATGTAACGGCTTCCAGGGTCAAGGTAGCCTCCGAGGGCGATGAAGTTACCCTGCAATTCAGCCGAAAGATCAATCCCAACGGTACAAAAAACTGGACGCCCGCTGGGGGACAATGTTTCGGCGTAGCGACAAAAGCAGAAGCGGATGAAATCAAGCGAAAAAGAGGGCTCATCGGAGTCCTAAAAATGTCCGAAACTGGTACGGGCGACATCCGAGCGATGCCCCGAGTTATCCCAGTTTTTGACGTGGAACGGTACAAGGCGGAAGGAGTAGAATATGAAGTAGTAAACTAACGGCGGAGACAAAATAAACTGCGACTGCGAGCCCCCACGGGCTCGTTTCGCGTTCTGGGGATAAAAAAATCATTTAATTTTCTTCTTGACATTCGAACGAATTGTGGTAGAATACGGGCATAGTTGAGAGAGTGACCAACCAAAGGAGAAAAAAATGGCCCGAATTCCTGTCAACTGCGGATGCGAAGATGCCCCTTGTTGCGGTTGCAACGAAGTGGTTCTGACCGGCGAAGATGCAAGGGAGGCGATAGAGGATGATATGCTCTACATGGCCGAAACCGAGTCCGTTGACGATTTGAGCCTCTACCGAAACGAGCCGGATGACTCGATGGACGGCGATTTTGACTCCGCGATGGCCTCCGCTGGGCACGGAACCGATGAGGATTACGGTTTCTACGGCGACGAAATCGACTTCATGTACTAGACCTTCGACGGATGCCAGTGACGATTGGCTATCACCGTCGCGGCAAGGACGATACCTACCCCCGCTGAGGCGGGGATGGTATCGTTTTTTCGTTTCCCAAAAAAACGCTTAAAATTTTTCTCTTGACATTCGAACGAATTCTGGTACAATGAACCGAGCAAGGGAGATAAAACCATGCCCGCAATGTCACCGCACAATCGGCTAGTTGCAGAACTGGTACTAAAAGCCCATGAAGCAGCAGAAAAAGCCCAAGAAAGTAAAAGGCTCGCCCAGGAAAATTTCATCCTGGCTGCCGACTTTATGAAAAAAGCTATCGACATGTGTCCGGGAAGTACAGCTCTGCTGGAGAAGGACGTTTTGGGATTTTACCGGGCTGATACCAAGCCAGAAACTTTTCGAGAAAGAGAGGTCATCCAGCCAATGGTCAACATTTGGACGTGGTGGCAGCGAGACGCTCTGAAAATCGCAACGGTCGGGGTAGGAATTATTTAATTTTTTCCTTGACATTCAGAACATTTCTGGTAGAATACGGGCATAAGAGACACCTACCAAGGAGCCAAAGCCATGACTACCAACGTCAAGCCCGCACCTCACACCTCCAAACAATATCAATGCACACGCTGTGGTTGCATCAAAACCCAAACGACGAACCACTACGGCCCAACTTGGAGCTGGGGACACACAAACACCTGCGATGCCTGTCCGCCGTGGGCAAAATACTCCGAATTTGGTGGGCAAACCACCTGGAAGTGCATCGAGCCCCTGCAAGAAATGAACTGATTTTTCTCTTGACATCTGAACGAATTCTGGTAGAATACGGGCATAGTCGAAACCGTTACCCCTTACGGAGATGCCACGATGACCACCGCCACAGCTACGACCACGACAACGACCACCGACGAATTGCAACTTGCTGTCGAAGTTTTGGAAGCGACCAACCGACATATCCGTCCAGCCCGCAACTGGGAAGTCGGAGACAAGTTGGCTGGGAGGATGACCAACTTGTTACCGCGTGAGTCCTGTCCTGCTGCTATCGCAACTTGTAACTTCACGGTTCAGTCAAAACGGACCATCGGCGACGGAGTGGCTCCGAGTAATTGGGCAAGCTGGATTCGGACACGCATGCAAGCGGGCGGGAACGGCTTGTACGGCTTCATCTCCAGTAAGCAATGGATTGCTGGCAACTGGCTGAGCCTGGATAGCTTCGACGCTATCCAAACGATTCTGGACTGTTTCGGCATCTCACTGGACGATGTTTTCGCAACTTTCGGCGACCCGAGAGATAAGGACCGTGAGAGTTATAAAGTCTCACTGGTCGAAATCATCGAAACCCTGGCTGGCGATTTGCTGGTCGATAACATAGTGGCAACTGAGGCAGCGTAGCCTTGGCTCCGAAGCGGCCCCTGTGGCGGGGGCCGCTTTTTTCGTTCATACTTTAAGAAAGATTATTTGATTTTTTTCTTGACATTGGTGGAAGTTCTGATACAATGGGGAACGTACCAAAGAGATACCCCAAACCACGGAGCCAAACCATGATCGCCACAACGACCGCCCCCGCGACGAGAACCGAGCAGATTCACGAAATCCGCATATTGCCCGGCAATTTCCCCCGCTCGCTGGTGGACCAGTATCGCCGCAAGGGTGATCTGTCCGATTGCCAGTGGGTCTACGTCGCCAAGCTGTTTACCGAAATGAAGCGGCCCAAAATTTCCCTCGATTTTCCCGCGATTGTCGCTCTGCTGGCTGCCGCTCTGACTCACCTAAAATTCCCGAAAATTCGCCTCGCCTTGGCCGATGGTCGGCCGATCGTCTTGGGCTTGGCTGGCCGTCGCTCGCGGCATTGTGGGGCTATCAACATCACGGACGGCGGACGCTACGGCGAGAACATTTGGTACGGGCGAATCGAAACGGACGGCAAGCTGGTACGGTCACGGGACTGTAACAACGAGGTTGTCGGGCTCCTCAAGTCCTTCTCAGATAATCCTGCCGCTGTGGCTGCAACTTATGGCAGGCTCACAGGAAGCTGCTGCTTCTGCGGCAAGGGGCTGACCGATGATCGCTCCACCACGGTAGGCTACGGCCCGGTATGCGCCCAGAACTACGGGCTAAACTGGGGATAATTTCCCCCGAAAATTCCCCAAACCAAGCGAGCCAAACG
>SDBT01009667.1_pt1 | contig 15622 bp, 9 predicted proteins | sample 2277101 | NCBI WGS metagenome assembly SDBT01 (sample SAMN10404973, study PRJNA504765) | marine sediment metagenome | isolation source: marine sediment core GS10_PC15, 103 cmbsf | place: Arctic Ocean: Southern Knipovich Ridge | collected 2010 | reverse complement strand
TCAGCACTCCAAAATAAAATCTGAGATGGAATCCCAGCATACGAAAGTGATGATGTCTCATTATTACTATCGAGTTATCGTCCATATTATGTGACCATATTTCCACACTTAATCCTGAAGAGCGGAATAACTGTTGATATTATACCAAATATTCGGTACAATTTCATTAACTTCGCAATAAAATTTATAGCAACTACCAGAACACGATGAATTTCGCCTTCGCGGGAGGGGGATTTATGAGCAAATTAGCGATCAACGGTGGCCCTAAAGCCGTTCAGAAAAACCCGGATGACATCTTTTCATGGCCGATTATCACCAAAGAGGATGAAGAAGCAGTCCTTGACGTATTGTGGGCGCGTAAGATGTCTCAGATGGACGTCACCAAAAAATTCGAGGAGGAATTTGCCCAGTGGCATGGGATGAGTTATGCGCTGGGACATAATTCGGGGACAGCGGCTATCCATGCAGCCATGTTCGGATGCAACGTCGGAGTGGGAGACGAGGTAATCTGTCAGAGCATGACATACTGGGCTTCGGCAATGCCTGCTTTCTCTCTTGGCGCGACTGTTGTATTTGCGGAGATCGATCCTGAAACGCTGACACTCGATCCGGAAGACGTAGAGCGTCGGATCACCGATAGAACGAAAGCCATTATCGCCGTTCACTATTGTGCTTATCCTACCGATATGGATCCCATTATGGAGATAGCGAATAGGCATGGAATAAAGGTCATCGAGGACGTATCCCACGCCCACGGCGGTTTATATAAGGGGAAACTGGTGGGCACTATGGGGCATGTGTCCGCTATGTCGATAATGTCGGGTAAGGCTCTCGCCTGTGGCGAGGCCGGAATTCTGGTTACTAACGATAGGTATATATACGAGAAAGCAATTGCCTTTGGGCATTATGCGCGCACAAAAGACCTAACAATCCCTGAATTAAAGCAGTTTTCGGGATTGCCTCAAGGCGGTTACAAGTATCGTATGCACCAACTCTCCTCAGCAGTAGCGAGGGTTCAGTTCAGGCATTACAAGGAGAGAATGACGGAGATACAGAAGGCCATGAACTATTTCTGGGATCTGCTTGAGGGCGTTCCCGGTATAAAGGCGCATCGCCCGCCCAAAGACTCCAACAGCACTATGGGCGGCTGGTATGCTGCACGTGGGTTATACGTGCCAGAGGAACTGGGGAATTTGAGCGTTTCAAAATTCTGTGCGGCAGTTAGAGCCGAAGGAGCGAGCACGAGTCCGGGCGCGAATCTGCTGCTCCATCTTCATCCCGTGATGAACGAGGCGGATATATATGGTCACGGTAAGCCGACCCGCATAGCGAACTCAGAGAGCGATATTCGTCAGCCAGAAGGCTGCCTGCCGGTAACTGAATCAACGCTATCACGAATCTACGGGATCCCGTGGTTCAAACACTATAGACCTGAAATAATAGAGGAGTATGCGCTGGCCTTCCGTAAGGTTGCGGAGAATGCTGATGAGCTAGAGCACTGACAACTTAGTTTTGCATAGTACCGTTCGTCGCCGAAGAGACAGGTATTTCGTAAAACGATAATAGTGTGGAGCTATAGTGCTTTTGGCGCGTCATCACAAGTGTCTCTATCTGCTCTGGCGCATTCTCTTTAACGCCGTGCTCGGCTATTACCTGACCGTCAGTAGACAAGATACCACAAGCTGAGATAGCTTTCAGGCTTTCTCCTACCAGCTCCAACGGGTAAGGAGGGTCGAGGAAGATTATGTCAAACTGCATCTCCCGTTTGCGGAAGTATTTCATGGCTCTGGATATATCCATTTTCAAGAGCATAATCCGGGGCGGATCAGGTGAGAGTCCACAGCGGGTTAGATTAGATGATATGGTTCTGACGCAGATAGCATTGATGTCAACGAATGCTACAGATTCAGCTCCTCTACTGAGCGCCTCGATGCCTACATTGCCACTGCCAGCATAGAGATCCAGAAAGTGTGTGCCGGGAACTTCATCCCTCAGTATGCTGAAAAGCGACTCCTTAACGCGGTCGGTGGTGTATCTTATATTAACGCCCCTGACCGGCGCGAGCCGACGCCCTTTGTATTCGCCAGTTATGATCCGCATGAGTGTATGTGCTTTCCTGCTTTAGCTGAAGCAATATTTTCAGAGAGATTTCTATACCTGTCCACGCTGATAAGTATAACTCAAAAAATGCCTTTCCGCAACTCATTGGGCGCAGGATGGGTGCATGTAGAAGTTTTTGGTAGAATCATGCAGCCAGTTTTCTGTTGTCCCAGGATTTTTGCCATTCTGCTAATGTCAAAAGGGTGGGTAAACTATTGTTACTTGGCGATTGAACCACTAAATGGTTTAATCGGTAAATTCGTATCGCCAAAATACCCGTAGGCACGCTGCGCGTGCCGGGCACAAGCATTGTGCCCCTACGAATAACAGCATAGATTTACCAATCAAACCACTAAAGGCCTATGTCCCACACACAGCTTTCCGAGACGTAGATCCAGTATCCCCATCCCGGTTTTATTTCATCCAGATTGCTGGTGGGATCTGTCGGGTCATAATTCAGCCATTCACCAGTCTCTGGATCAATAGTCCAGATTTCAAAGTCGCAGTTTATCGAAGCCATAGCATCTATGACATCCACAGGTGTTATAGAATTGCATCCCACCAGATTCCATCCCATTTGCAGCGCAATCGCCGTCTCGGTCATGGTTCCATATATATCCAGAGTGCCAGGCCCGGACATCTCAAACCAGTAACCCAAGTCCATATTCATCATATCGAGCTTGTTTAGAAAATCCGGACCATCCTGGTCATATCTCGTCCATTCTAATGTGGCTGCATTATAGGCCCAGATTGCTATACAGTTACCATCGATCAGAGAAAGTATGGAATCAAGACTGGGATCGAATGCTTCCACTGGCACCGAAACAAGACTCCATCCATCGGCTAACTGAACGGTATACGATATGGCGACTATAACAGGCACAGCATCAGAATCCATGTAGTGATCAATCTCCCATGTCTGCGGTGGCCTTAGATATGTTCTGTCATAAACTCGCGCATACAGAGTGTGGAAGCCGTATTCAACGGTGCTGCTATCCCACAACGCTTCCCAGGGAGCGCCATCATCATCCACGGCGATGGGAGTATTGCCACCACCCGGCGGATCAATGTAAAACTCTACTTTACCCACCTGCAAAGTGTCGGACGCCGCTGCCTGCAAAGTTACCGTCCCATAGAACACAGCGTTCGCTGTGGGCGATGTTATCTCGGCAGTATCGGGATTTGCAGAGTCGATCTTCTGCGTGTAAGCGTTGGTTATAACCGCATCAGAAGGGCCTGAAGAGCCAAAAAGTGTTTTCACGCCGTTCAAAGGTATTTGCATCTGGATGTCGCGACTGTCAGTTGGTGTGCTGCTGGTATCTATGGTTACAAAGAATCGCTGCCCTTCTCCCTGCATGGTGTAGCCTATGAACTCACGCGCCGAAGATGCGGATAATGGCGGAGCAGTCGCTGGGCCTTCATACCACATCTTCTGGTTGGACGCGTCAGGGATCATGGCGATAACCACGGGAGAATCGTCCGCGTCAGGCTCAAATTGTCCGTCGTCATCTCTATCAGCCCAGAGGTTCACGGCAGCCAGATCGGAATTATTGGCACTGCCGGTGTTTTCCACGACGAAATACTCCAGAGCATCGTCACCCATAGTGAGTATGTCGTTATTATCTTTGTCCAGATAAATGTCCTCAGTGCCATCATACTGGCTGTTGCCATCTGCATCGACGTAGTGTTCATCATCGCAGTTTGGTGTGTCCGGGAGACCGTCATTATCAAACTGTGTGAATCCTGCTTTGCCGGCAGTAAGTACCGTGTCGTTCGCCGTTCCATCCAGTGCGCCTGAATCCAGTTCACCATTGGAATTACCGTCGCGGACAATAGCCTCATCCACATCATACTGCGCGTTGTGAGCATTGGCTCCAGCGCCACCGTCAGTATATTTTGCACCGCCAGTGAACTTCCTCAAGGCTGCCCTGCCGCCGGTGATAATTTCGCCCGGGTCCAGCAAATTGTCGCCGTTGGAGTCATCCACAATGGCCTCGCCGTCCTCATAGGCATCGGAGTCGCCTTCGTCGTCCAGATACATAGATTTGGCGAAGAACTGCTCAATATCGGCTTCTCCTGCCAGTATCACTATGTCGGAATCCTCCAGCGCATCATCCACAGTGCCCCAACCGGATTCAACGACGATTGCCTCGCCAGTGTCGTAAGCATCATCGTGATCCGCGTCGGCAAATCTGTAAGTATTCCCCTCGAATGATAGTAGCCCGGCAGCACCCGATACCAGAACCTCATCGTCGTCGCTCAAAGTCGTATTTCCAGTGTGGATTATTGCTTCAGCGATGGAATACAGATTATCGCCATCAACGTCCATATACATTACATCCGCCGAGAATTCCTTTAAATTGGCCACGCCAGCGCGGATGATTTCGCCAGCATCCACACTGTAATCGCTATTCAGGTCGTTTACTATCAATTCGCCATCCGTAAATTCATCATTACGATTGGCGTCTGAATATTTATAGGTCGTTTCGCTGAAACCCTGTAGATCCGCATAGCCGTCAGTTTCGATAGTATCACTACTTTCTACTTCGGAGGCGTTACCTGTGGTATTTACAACAATAGCTTCGCCAAATCCATCGACAATACTGTAGTCATATTGATCATCGTGATCGCTATCAGCGTAACGATCCGCAACTGCGCTGAAATCCCATAAGAGAGCAGCGCCGGAAGCTATGATCTCGTTTCCGTCAACCAAATCATCACCGTTATCATCTACAATCAAAAGACCGTCAGTGTATGGATTGCCCGCGTTAGTCGCTGCATATTTGAGACTTGTACCGTCAAAACTGGTTGCTGCACCGGGAGTGATTATCTGGTCACTACCCTCCAGGACCTGGTCGCCATCGCCGTAGATAATGGCTTCGTTGTTGTCGCAGATATTGTCATGATTATAGTCTACAAACATATTCATGGGATCAAGAGCGAAGCTGATTAGTCCGGCATAGCCAGCGGTCACCACCGTATCCGTCGATTCCAGAATTCCGAGAACGGATGTGTCTATTACGATAGCTTCCTGCGAATCGAGATCACTACCCCTATCTGAGTCACAGTATCTATAATTGGCGGATGCAGATACGAAAGGCTGGAGGAAAGGCACAGGGCCAGGGTCGCCGATCTCATCATTCTGAACCATATCGTCCTGGTTCAGGTCATTGACCACAAGCTCACCTGCATCATAAGAGCCACTCTCATCGGCGTCAACATACTTCATAGCTGAAAAATCGTTGAGATCCGCGTCGCCGGGTATGATGATCCTATCGTCTCCTGCCCCTATACCTATTAAAGTTATGAGATCGTCATCCCCGCCATCATCAACTATGGCCTCATTCCCCTGATATTCATTGTCGTGGTTATCATCAGTCCATTTCAGGTTCCCTGTCCAGGGTCTCAGGTTGGCATAACCTGCCACTATCACATGGTCGATACCTGTGCCATCCAGTGCGCCTTCGTCCAGTTGATCGTTTTCAGACCATATAATGGCTTCGTAAGGGCCGACGTAGAACCCATCATAAGTGCCTGAATGGCTGTTATCGGTGTATTTGTGCTGAACAACATCATTTAACTCTATCATGGCGGCGGAACCCGGGGCACTGGCAAGAAGGACGCTATCGCGTGCTCTGTTAGTCAGCCTGTCATTTTCCCTTTCGGCGGGCGTTAGATAAGCAAGTGAACCGTTAGCAAACAGCGGATCGCCCGCGAGGATGTATTCGCCTTCCAGAGTGTCCGACTTATACCAATCGTAGACAACAGCTTCGCCTGCTTCATACGTTCCGCTCTGGTCTGCATCGACGAATTTCTCCTCTCTTCTGAACCGGGTCAAGCTGGCGGCGCCGGAGATCACCACCTGATCTGTGCCGGTGCCGTCCAGCGCGCCGGCGTCGAGAATGCCGCTAACGCCGCCGTCTATTATGGTGGCTTCGCCGGATGTATAGCTCCCATCGTTGTTTGCATCAATGTATCGCTGGGACGTTGGCGGATCGAAGTCCCTTATCAGCGCCACTCCGCTTACGATGACCACATCAGTAGTCTCCAGAGTCAGGTTAGTGTTATTGTCCCGAATTATGGCTTCATTTGATGCTCCGCCATCATATTCTCCGTTGTCATTGTCAGTATACACCTCGGTTTCGTGGAAAACTGTCAAAAGCGCCATGCCCGGCTCCATGACAGAATCCCCAGGATCCAGAGCCAGGTGATTGGCTCCGATAGGGTCATTCAGGATAACCTCATCCTGATCGTTAATCACGTCCGGATCGTTAGCCCACGTAGTATCGTCGAGATCATCCCAATTGACATCGTCGTCTGTATCTCCCTGAAAATCTCCATCGCCGCTGTGGTCTATGTAAACCGTCTCATCTCCGAGGCTCTTGATGTCCGTTGTTCCAGATTTGACAACTCTATCACCATCATCCAATGCCCTATTTGCATTGGGATCATAAACTATGGCTTCCTCCGGGTCGAAGTCTTTCTCTGCATCCACATCAACAAATCGTGTAAGTGAATTCTGAAGTGAGATCATACACGCCGCGCCCTGTGTGACTACAGAATCGCCAGCATCCAGTATTGTGTCATCGCTGAGGATTGTCAGTTCCCCGATTGTGTATGTATTGCTGTTATCGTTGTCCGAATAAACCTCGCCAACGTGTTCATCAGCGAGACTCTTCAGATCGCAGTAACCGGGTTTGACGACTTCGCCGGGATTCAGTGTGTTGTCAGGGCTATTGACGATCAACTCCCCATCATCATACTGAGTGTTGCGAACGGCGAAGCCGCAGTCAGCCCATTTAATATCTGGATCGAAGGCTGTGAAAAGAGCAGAGCCGGATCTTACTATGGTATCAGAATCTGACAGCAGATCGTCATCGCTTATAATAACGGCCTCACCATTATCATAGCTCCCGTTTCCCGGATTTCCAGAGTCCGCAAACCACGCATTCGCCGGGAACGATTTCAGGGCAGCATATCCGGCGGTTAACAATTCGCCATTGTCGATCTGACCGTCAGCGCTGGCGTCACTGAAGATGGCTTCGCCTTGATACCCGTCCGTCAGATCAACGTCGCCAGTATACACTCCATCTGCTGAGTTGTCCGTGAACAAATAGTTCCCGCCAGAAAAGGGCAGCAAAATCGCGAAACCGGGCTTCTCAATGTCCCCCGGTTCCACCGTTCCCACAATGCCGCCGTCCCGGATTATGCACTCGCCATTGTTGTAAACGCCATTCTGATTATTGTCAATGAAACGCTCCACACCAGCCGTGAAAGCCATTAGATCAGCACTACCAGGGCTGATTATAGCGTCGGCAGCTTCCAGAACATCATCACGAGTTCCGGTGTTCTTGATGATAAGTTCAGACGAATCGAACTGATCGTTGTCATTGTCATCAGCAAAGGACAGCCCTGCCATAGTCCTCAAATTAGCTGAACCGGGCAATTTCACCTCGCCGGGGTCTACGCTCAGATCCGCTGAGGCTACTATCAATTCGCCGGGGGTGTACTCATTATCATTGTTATCGTCTGCCAACAGCAAGCCCTGCCCCGCTACAGGCTTCAGATTGGCCATTCCACCCTTGAGCACTGCATCAGTCCCGGTGCCGTCCAATGGACCCACGTCCAATTGACCGGATATGCCGCCATCCTGAATGATGGCTTCCTCATTCGCATATTTGCTATCATCACCAAAATCTGAATAAAGAATATTGACAGGGAAGACACTGAGGTCGGCATTTCCCGGTGTCAGAACAGTATCGCCGGAGTCCAGTATTCCGTCACCTGATGATATAATCGCCTCGCCGTTATGATATTGGGCTGGAACTGCATTGCCGTCTATGCCGTCGGTAAAGCGTATGTTTGAGGTGAAGGGTGTCATCTCCGCCGCGCCGCTCCGAACGATCTCGCCGGGATGCACTTCCCCGGAGGATGTAGAGGTTCGAACCACGGCTTCACCGTCAGTATAGCTTTCGGTTCGATCATCGTCAATGTACTGTTCGCCGACGCCGCCGGAAGAGTCAAACGACTCAAAAAGGCACAGCCCCGTCTTCTTGACAATATCACCTGAATCCAATATATCATCATTCGATGATATGATTGTCTCGGTATCGCCTGATATGCTGTTACCGTCGAAACTCGTATCGCCATCGTGGTCTGAATACCAATCGGTGGGATCGAATGGAAGGAGAATATCGCGCGGATAAGAACCTGCTACTCCATTGTGCAGCTTGACATCTTCTCCGACGCGTCCTGCATCAAAGGACGGTATGGCGATATCCAGCACCAGAAGATTCTGATAGTTCTCAGGAACGATCACAGGGCCAACGGGGTCGGGGGCTGATACATCTACCTTCGACACTTCATTGGCAAGAAAGGCATATATACCTATGGCGCTGCACACGACAATCGCCAGAAGTGAGAATAAAAGCAATAAATAATATCGGCCTTTTTTTCTTTCCTCGCAGTCGGCGGTCCGGCATTTGGTGGTTATCCAGGTTCTCATGGGACTATTACCTCCTGTCAGTATTTTACTATGCAAATTGCAATTATGCAAGATAAACTTTTTACCCACCCTTACAGCACATTTTTGGTTGCGCAGAAGACAGATAGTTGCTAAGATGGTCTACGATGAATACGCGAACGGAGCATCGTCAATCATTGGAACTTAATTTCGGTCGCTACTATTATCGGTCGCTGCTATTAGGGGGTGTCGGGTCACCGACTGCAAGGAAAAAGAGGGAGGGAAGTATGGGACAGAGGAAGAAAATCGCGGCTGTTGTGACGACGTATTATCCAGCGTCTCACGCGGATGTCATTGTGACTAAATTTCTGAAGGGATTCCCCACGGACGACGGCCTGATCTCTCCACAGGTGGATATTGCCTCCATGTATATGGATCAGATACATGAGCGTGACGTGGGTATTGATCTGGCGGATCAATATGGTGTGCCCATCTACCCGAGCATCCGCCAGGCATTAACACTGGGCGGCAAAGAACTGGCTGTGGACGGAGTGATCCTGATAGGCGAACATGGTGACTATGCGTGGAATGATAAAGATCAGCATCTCTATCCGCGACGCCACTTTCTGGAGCAAATATGCGGCGTATTCGCGACTTCGGGTCGGTCAGTGCCTGTCTTTAGCGACAAGCATCTCTCGTATAATTGGCATGATGCTAAGTGGATGTTCCACCGTGCACGGGAACTGGAAGTGCCCTTTATGGCAGGCTCTTCACTGCCACTTGGCTGGCGCAATCCCTGGCTTGAGCATCCATTGGATACCGCAATCGAAGAAGCTATCTCAGTAGCATACGGCGGACTGGAATCATACGGATTTCATGCGTTGGAACTCTTGCAGTGCATGGTGGAGAGACGATCCAATGGCGAAACAGGCATCAAGGCAGTTCAATGTCTGGAGGGTGATGCTGTGTGGCAAGCGGGTGATGATGGCCAATGGTCGCAGGAACTCGCCGAAGCTGCGCTTGCACACATCGAAGGCAAGAAAGATGGAGCTATGGAGACTCATTGCAAAGCGCCGGCCGCCTTCCTGCTGGAATACGCGGATGGCTTACGGGCAGCAGCGCTGATGCTCAATGGCTACTTGCAGGGCTGGGGCTATGCGGGGCGCGTCAACGGACAGGTGCAGGGCATGGAGGTGCATCTACCCGGCTCACCTCATGCGCACTTCAGCTATCTGAGTCTCAATATACAGCAGTTGTTTCTGACAGGCGTTTCACCATATCCAGTGGAAAGAACGTTGCTGGTGAGCGGCGCGCTGGATGCACTGATGGAGTCGCGCTATCAGGGGCAAATCCGTATTGAGACGCCCTATCTGGATGTCCATTACCGCTCCTACGATGAGATGCCGATCCGCCCCCAAGCTCCACGACCAGAGGGCGCAAGCCTAATACCGTTCGAGAGTGCAATTCAAAATAGTGGTTAGCGTCGCTGGAACCCGGCGCAATAATGTATCCTCTGCGGCTATTGCGACGCGTCATGCCCGGTGTTCTGTCTAAGGGTGGTGTGATGAGGATATGTCCGAAGTTCAGAGATTTGTGTTGACGATGCAAAAAGAAAGAGGTATAATCAGTAGTTGGGAAAAGTGAGCTGAAATCCTCATCTTATATCTTTTTTCTTGAGGAACACTCGCATCTCCGTCATTCTGAGCGAAGCGAAGAATCTCCATGAGGATGACGTCTTTCTTGAGAGATTCTTCGCTTCGCTCAGAATGACACCGGCGCGTACCGGTTGTGAATGAAAAACAGCATAAACAGCCACTACACAGGTTTTCTCAAGTACTGATAATGTATCTTAAATCTGGCAATACTATATAATTTGTTGCAGAAAGCTGCTATTCTATTGGTCAGGCTTGCTTATATCGGGTAGGACAAAGGAGGAAAAAGCTGATATGTATTTGACTCAAAACCCCGAAATCGCCTATAGAGTTCTTGACGGAGATGCTATCATTGTTGACCCAAGTAGCAGCATGGCGTATTCCCTTAACTCTATGGCTACCTTGATCTGGGAGATGAGCGCTGAAAAGACGGCACTAGCGGACATCATAGATAGAATAGAAGCGGAGTATGAGGTTGAGAGGGCAGTTGCTGAAGAGGACTGTCTGAGATTTGTCCGCGACTTTTTGGATAAAGGAATTTTGCTCGCGGTAGAGGAACGGAGCAAAGGCTAAGATGCCTCTTTCAATACGTGACATATACAAGAAAGCGGCAAGAGCTAATATTCCGATTGCTGTTCACTTTGATCTCACATACAGATGCAACCTTAACTGTATACATTGTTATCTTCCTGAAAAGGATCGACATCCTTCCCTGAATTATATAGAAGAGCGAAAGGAACAGAATAGAGCTGAACTTACAACTGGAGAGGTATATCGCATCCTGGATCAATTAGCCGGGTGTGGAACGCTGTTTCTCAATTTCAGCGGCGGGGAGATTTTCGTTCGTCGTGATATTCTGGATATCGCGGGATACGCAAGAAAACAGAGATTCAACGTATCCCTTATGACCACAGGCACTACAGGAATTGATGAGGACGTAGCGGACAAACTCGCTGACATGGGTATACATTTTATAGATATAAGTATATACAGCAGTGAGCCGGAAGTCCATGATTCAGTGACCAGGTCTTCAAACTCCTTTAACAAGACGATAAAAACGGTGGAGTTATTCAGGGAGAGAGGCATAAGGCTCAGATTCAAGTGCCCGGTTATGAAGAATAATGTGGAGACATATAAAGGTGTAGCGGCGCTGGCTGAGTCCTATGGAGCGATTTTTCGGACAGATCCTAACATCACGATGGGCAAGGACGGTGATAAAAGACCTACATACCTGGGAATGGACAATGATGAATTGGGGAGATATTTTGCCTTCCTGGTAGAGATGGATAAACGCAAGGAAGAGAAAAAGGAAGCGGAAGTAACAGATCCGCCATGTGATGATCCATTGAAAGAAATTCCTGCAGGTGAAAACCCTTGTGGCGCTTCTCATTCGACGTGCTATATATCTCCCTATGGTGATGTCCAGCCCTGCATTGATATTAATGTGACTTGCGGCAATTTAAGGGAGATGTCTTTTAAGGAAATATGGGAAGAATCTGCGGAAATGTCATCGGTGAGGGCCATAAAGAGGGGAGATCTGAAAAAATGCCCGGATTGTCCAGAACCTGATTACTGTCATAGGTGTATGGGACAGTCTTACGTTGAGCATGGGGACCTTTTGTTTCCTTCAGAAGTATCCTGCAGAACCATGAAGATGCGTCGTCAAATCCTGAAAGGAGTAATGACAAAATGGCTATAAGAAAAGTAGAAAAAGTGGAGCAGAAGAAAAAAGTCTATGTAAAGCCAATCTATGAGAAGATAGAGATCCTTGAGAAGACGAGTTTGGCCTGCCCCAATATGATCCCCAGCATAGATGACAAAACTTTTGAAGTGTGCATAGAAGACATTGGTCTTTCTTAGCGCTCCATTCTTTCATAGGCCGTCACAGAAGTGATGAAAATGTGCTATGAATTATGTGATCGGTGGCATAGAAATCAGGATAGCTTCTGAAGGGAGCAGTTTCCTGGGAAGCAGGTTATCCTGTTTCGTGTCAGAACAGGGGGGATATCCCTCTACCTTAAACCTGAAAGTTTATGAACGGGATGAGCCATCTTATCCTGGTCCGTATGAGGCAAACCTGGTAAGTGTTCACTCCGAGGGTGACAGAGTAATAATAGAGAGAAGGGATTTTAAGGGCTATTTTGATCTCAACTCTTTTGAGGGTGAAGTGGAGGTCTCTTCTGAGATTTCCTTTGATTCCTTTCTCCGAATCATCTACTCTCTGATACTACCTAATGATCATGGACTTGTTATCCACGCTTCGAGTCTTGTTAGAGATGGCAAGTCCTACGTATTTCCGGGGAAGTCTGGCGTCGGGAAAAGTACCATCGCCGGGTTATCCCCTGACGCGACTCTCTTGACGGACGAGATCTCCATCATCAGGGAAATAGGGAAAAGCACCATAGCGTATGGCACACCCTTTCATGGAAACCTGGGAATTCCTGGAGAAAATACCTGCGCTCCTGTATTGGGCCTTTACTTTCCTGTCCAGGATACTGAGAATTTCCTCGAGGAATTAAGTTCCAAGTCTGCTCTGGAGAGGTTGCTCCCAAATATTGTTTCATTTGGGCAGGACCACGATCTAATACGAAAGATCTTTCATCTGGCTTATGAGCTTGTTACTTCCCTGCCTTGCTACGATCTCCATTTCCTCCCTGAACCATCGTTCTGGAACTGCATCCATGCGAAAGAGTCAACTCTCCACGACTAATGAGGGCAATTATACCAATTCTATAATATCATTGTGTATTGCTTCTCAAGCTCAACAACGGTTTTCTTGATCACCCCCATCCTAACCTTCCCCCGTCAAGGTGGAAGGGATTTTGGCCTGGATGGAAGTATCCATCTATCATTAAGAAAATAGTGTTCGGGAGAATCCCTAGTTCCTTCCACCTTGACGGGGGAAGGTTAGGATGGGGGTGATCCAAGCGGGGTGAATTCATCAGCAATGCACAGTAATAAAATGGAAATGGTATTACCAGACAACTGGCATTATCTTTGGCTATAAACTGAACTGCGGGAGGTCCCTGTGTGCAAATCAATGAAATATCTTGTTACGAGCGCCATAGCTTTAACCATCGCCATTCTGGCGGCCACGCTGACCGCTTCCCAGACGCCCGACATCCGGGCTGAAGATATATTAGCAGCTTACCAGGATGAAGCAGAATACAGCGGGCTGACGATTCTTTATCCGCTTAATGGTACACTTTTCCCTCCGGAGATTGTGCCCCCTATGTTCCGCTGGAAGGACAGCGAACCCGAATCCGACATTTGGCTCATTACGATCAAATTCCCGGACGATGAAGGACGCATGAATTTCCTCGCCGGAGATCCGGAGTGGACGCCTGAGGCGGAAGATTGGGAAGCTATAAAGAAAAAAACCGCAGAGAAAGAGGCGGAAGTTACCATCCTGGGTGTCAATCACACTAACCCGGAAATCATCCTGTCAGGAAATCGAATTGCAATTAGCACGTCCAGAGACCAGGTTGGCGCGCCATTATTCTATCGGGAAGTGAACATTCCTTTTGCGGAAGCCGTTAAGGACCCTTCCCAGATTCGGTGGCGTTTTGGGGCGATCTCCTCGCCGCAGCAGCCTCCGGTTGTCCTGGAAAAATTGCCCATCTGTGGAAATTGCCACTCATTTTCCGCAGATGGCAAGCTCCTCGCTATGGATGTGGATTATGGCAACAGCAAGGGTTCATACGTCATCATGCCGATTGCAGAAGAAATGTCCCTCGAGGGGAAGAATATTATAACGTGGGATGATTATAAAAAGGAAGATATGGAGAGGACATTTGGCCTGCTTTCTCAGATCTCGCCGGATGGGAAGGTCGTGGTGAGCATGGTGAAAGATAAATCCTTCATTGTTACGAAACCCGATCTGGCGTTCTCCCAGAATTTCTTCCCAGTTAAAGGCATCCTGTGTATATACAACAGGCAAATGCGCACATTCCACTCACTACCTGGAGCGGATGATCCGCAATTTGTTCAGGCAAATCCTGTCTGGAGTCCCGACGCAAAATATATCGTCTTTGCCAGGGCCAAAACATACATATTTAAATTCACCGCAGATAAAAGCCGAGTGCTCCTTACTGATGAGCAACGCGCGGAGCTAGAAGGTAAGCCATTTCGCTACGACCTGTATAGAATCCCATATAATGACGGGAAAGGTGGCGAACCTGAACCACTTGAGGGAGCTTCCAACAACGGCATGAGCAATTATTTCCCCAAGTATTCACCCGATGGCAAGTGGATTATATTCTGCAAAGCGAAGAGCTATATGCTGCTTCAGCCTGACAGTGAGCTTTATATAATGCCAGCCCAGGGCGGCGAGGCCAGAAGACTGCGATGCAACACAGATCGGATGAACTCCTGGCATAGCTGGTCGCCCAACAGTAGGTGGCTGGTGTTCTCCTCGAAGGCCTATACTGATTACACACAGCTTTTCCTCACCCACATAGATGAACAAGGGCGTAGTACTCCGCCTGTTGTATTGTCACACTTCACAGCGCCAGATCGAGCGGCTAACATACCGGAATTTGTTAACGCCAAGCCTTCGGCGATCAGGAAGATCCGCAAGCAATTCCTGAATGAATATCCTTATGTAAATGTCAGGCTAAGAAGGTTTGCCTGGTTGCTCATGAACATAGTTTTCCTTCTGGTAGTTGCTGCGACTGTCGGTGGATCGATTTGGTTGTCAAAGAAATACAAGGAACGAGGCGTTGAATTCCCGTGGGGCAAAGCAAGATTGCTTGTTGCGGCGGAGATTGTAGCATGGATTGTGTCCAACTTGCTCTGGAACAAAGTAGTATTGGTTATACTTAACTGGCTTTGGGACAGGGCACGTGATTATCCATGGATCGCTGCTATACTTGCTGTTGTCATCACAGCCATCCTTCTAGTTATCGGTATAACTATTTTCCTAAAGAGTAAGAAAAGGAGCGGTTAAGGTGAATATCCTCACTGTGTTGCCGGAAAAGCAATCCTCTCCGGAAGATAGAGATCCAGGAGCATGTCCTTGATAATACGGTAATTTATGTCTTTTGGACGATGTGGAAAACTACTTGCCAAAGGTGGCCGCGGAAATATCAATATCCTTTATGATACAAGTGAGGTTCTAAACTCGCCATCAACTTTCGCGCAGGCGATATCGGGCTTGATGCGTCCCTCCTTATACTTGCCGCGCCCGCCAAAAGCTCCCTTCCCATCACCCAGCACTATCTCGTAGATTGAGTATCCCCGATGCTGTCAAATAAGTGGATCATCTTGACAGATTACGAAATATGGTAACTATTCACCTCCTCTCGTGCGAGCGTCTCCCATTCATAGGTGGGACACGCTCAGATTGTCATTCCAGCGAAGGCTGGAATCCAGTGGTTACAGATATGTATTGCGTATATATATCTGT
>SDBT01009666.1_pt1 | contig 15622 bp, 35 predicted proteins | sample 2277101 | NCBI WGS metagenome assembly SDBT01 (sample SAMN10404973, study PRJNA504765) | marine sediment metagenome | isolation source: marine sediment core GS10_PC15, 103 cmbsf | place: Arctic Ocean: Southern Knipovich Ridge | collected 2010 | reverse complement strand
TGTTGCCTCAGAAGCAGAAAATCACGGACAAGCTGTATCGGACTTCGGGGCTGGCCCAAGCCGAGAAGGAAATCCTCCAAGCGGTGAAGAAGATCCAGAGGCTCAACGCGCAGTTCAAGGAAGCGTCAGGTGTTGAGTGCATCGAAATCCAGGTCAAGCCAGGACCGGGAGAAGTGCCGACCTATGGTGGAAACAGATGGGAAGACACTCCCTTTGCGCGAGAGGTTCAGGCCCAGGTGAAAGCAACCAAGGAAGCGCGTCATTTGGTTGAAGCAGAAGCCAAGTGTCGGCAGCTGGAAGATCAGGTGATGCTGGCAGGGTTTCCAGAGCAGTTGGTGCAACTGATTGAGAAGGACTTGCCAAAGGCCACAGGCCACTACGCAAAGTTCCTGACCAACGGCAACGGGAACGGGCATCAGCTAGGGGCATAACGCCCCGACAGGCGGGGGGATACTAGCCATCCTATTCCCCCGCTTGCAATTCCGAATGAAGGAGACAACGAAATGAGTGAGACAACGACAGTAGAGGGCGCAGCCAATCTGTTCGGTGAGATACCGACAGCCCCAACGACCAAGAAGACGAGCAAGGCGAAGACAGATCGAGAGGTTATCCAGTTCAACGATTTTGACGTAGTGGCATCGTTGGGCATTTTGATGAAGGCTATGGAATCGGTGTTCAAGCAGAAGGTGGCAGCGGCCAAGGAATACGCGATTGATACCTTCGTGAAGAAGATGCTGAAAGATGGGATCAAGCCCGATAGCTTCACCGCAAAGGGTGAGCTAGGGACCGCGTTGGTGAGCCTACGCAAGCGTGGGAGTAACTTGAAGGTGGACGACGAAACCGCAGAGAAACTGATTGCCCAAGGGATTCACTTGGAAGTGATCGAGAGCGTACCGGAGAGGCTCATTATCAACCCGGAGATCCTTGAGGACCAAGAGGCAATCCAGGCAGTAGCAGAGGCGATCAAGACGCACCCAAAGCTGAAAGACAAGGTAGTGGTGATGCAACAGAAAGCCGAGAAGCACTATGCGGTGTCGGAAATGACAATCCCGCAGCTGGCAATCAAGGCCACGGATGAAGCGCAAATCCGCGAAGTGATCGGCAAGCTGTCCAGTGTGAGCGTGGGCCGTTTCGTGCTTGAGGAGTGCGCCGATGGTGGAGAACAGAAAAAGAAGGCTATGGAGATCCTGTTCGGGAAGGGCATCCTCTAGTGGACTTCAAGGAGTGGCGATACCTGTACCCACCCAGGCCAGAGTCGGCAGTAACGTGCGATCTAATAGCCATGTACGAGAAGGAAGGCTGGATCGCGCAGTACAAGAAGAATGGGACTTGCGCCGTGATCGGCGTTGGTCCCGACCACTCCTTTCAGTGGATGAACCGTCACCGTGCCAACCTGAAGTGGACACCGACCGAGCGGATAGCAGGGATGCTGTGGGAGATTTTCGGCAGCGGGAAGTGGACCTTGCTGGTAGGTGAGCTGCTCCACTCCAAGGTCAAGGGCATAAGGAACAAGCTGTACCTGTTTGACTACATCGTGCTGGAAGGTGAGTACCAGCTAGGGACAACATTCAGGGAGAGGGAGAAGATCCTGCAAGACAGGTTCGAGCCGTATGTGGAAGCGGAGAGCGAGTCACACTGGCTGGCAACGGACGATGTGTGGCTGGCAAAGACACAGCACTTCGGGCTGGAACAAATCTTCAGGTCGATGAACAAGCCAGAGGATGAGGGGCTGGTGCTGAAAGATCCAGAGGGCAAGCTGAGAGACTGTGAGCGAACTGGAACCAATGGGCATTGGCAAGTGAAAGTGAGGCATCCAAAAGCGAATTTTGCGTGGTAACGAAAGGATAGGGAATGATTCTAAAACCAGACGAGAGAAACGTGCTGGACGACCTCCAACACGACGAGCAGTTGCAACAGATGGCAAGGTTCAGGCCGCTGTCGGAAGCGCAAGCGGAGTACGTTGACCAGTGGGTGTCCTATTACGCCTGTGAGTACGACTGTATCAACATGACCGACACCAGGGTTTTCGAGATCCTCGACGCGATCAACCGGGCCGATTACTTTGAGTTTGAGGGTGAGCCAGAGCCAGAACCTTTGAGCAAGCGCGAGTATCAGTTGAGCTACGGACCCGACACTTATTTTGAAGCAGGAAGGGAAGACTGACCATGATGAGACAAAGCCAGATAGCCGAAGGGAAAATCTCCAAGCTGCGACACACGCTGGCAAAGCTGAAGGATGCGCCCACCACAATGTCATTGGACGAAGTGTTGCTGGTGGACGTTGGTGACGCGCTGAGGGAGCTACATCGGTACGTTGTGCTGGTGGAGCAGAAGTGTGAACAAGCAGAGATCCAAGCGAACAGAAGGAGGTTTTACTAATGAGCAATTTACCGCCGGGAGTGACAGAGGGAATGATCCCAGGGAACAGGCCGTGGGATCTGGAGATTGAGAAGCTGTTTGACGAACTGGATGGGATGATCGTGACCTTCCTGAACGACAGTGAGATCGTGGGCAAGGCCGACATACCTCAAGTGCTGCGAGACTTGCTGACACAGTACGAGCGAGAACTACTGGAGCAAGAACAACTACTGGACAACGGTAGACCGCATGGAACCAGCCCAACGATGGGCGAGTGTGATTGTGACGAGTGCCAGAGGTATGACTACCTGTTTAACCAGCAGAGCAAGCTGGTCAACCGTTGCCGATTTTGCAGGGCGATCCCGGAGGATTGCGAGTGCAGCAGAGGGGGGAGCCGCCGCTTCCTCGACACCGCCGATATGAATAGGGAGGAGATCCATGATGGCTCTTAGAAAAGAATGGGTAGATGAGAAGGAAATCAAGCAACTAAAAGCTGTGAGCCTGGAAGCTGAGATCGAGCGGAAGAAGGAACGTGCCAAGACCAAGGCGATCACGAATTTGGGACGCTACAAGTTTATGAATTTTGGCTATTGGGCAGCGGTCTGGATTCACCTGAACCAGCTGTCGGGCAAGAAAACTCCAAACCCTTTCAAAGACTTCGTGGATCTTGCTCGGCTGAAAATGACCTACGAGAAATACCAGGAAGACAGGGAAGGCAAGTTTGAAAATGATTGCAAGGAAGCAGGTAGAAGGCTTCGACAAGAAGCCAAAGAACAACAAACAACCAAAGGAGAAAACGAATGAATTTACTACACAGAGCAGTTTTCGCTGTCAGGCATTGTCTGACGAATGAGGAGAGTCGGTACACTCTCAACCACATCAAGATCACGGCAGACGAAGCCCAGGCCACAAACGGGCATATCGCCTTGCGGGTGCAACTCAATGGGATCGAGAACGATGCGTTCCCTTCCCAAGTGCCAGGTCTGACCGCGATCAAGCCAGTGGCTGAAGACGTTGAGGAGATCAGGCTGTCGAAGTTCACCGCCGACAAGCTGTTCAAGGCACTACCGAAGAACGGACACCTTCCAGTTCTTCAGAACGCCTACATCGGCCAGGACGACGACAAGCCGGTGATTGCGGTGACGGACCTGGATAGCAGCCAGATATTCAGGACAGAGCAAGTGACCGGGGAGTTCCCTAACCTGGACGTTCTCAAGAAGGACGAAGAACCGAAAGCCAGAGTATGCCTGGATGCCTTTTACTTGAACGAAATGTGCAAGGTGCTGCGAGACTTCCACAGCATCAAGCAAGGGGATTGTCCCATCCTTTTCGAGTTGTGGGAGAAGGGCGATTGCATCGTTATGTCGGCCAGGAACGACACAGGCCAGAAGCTGAAAGCATATTTGATGCCGATGGAGTTTGACGAAGCTGAGTTCCAATTCAGGACTCCAGAGCAGATTGAAAAGGAAGCAGAGCGGAGAGCGAAGGAGCAAGAAGAAAAGGTGCATGAGATCGTGGGTGAAGACAAGAAGCCTGAACCTGAAGATGCCTTGAGCAACCACTACCAGGGTGACGATGTGATGAAGACACCAGCGGAGAACGTGGGCCTGAAGCCTGAGACTGACGACGAAGATCCGGACGCTCACGCAGTTGTCAACGACGACGAAGCTGAAGACGAATAGCTTTTGCGCTCCACCACCGATGGGTGGGGCGTGATGGCTAGTCAAGGTGATTAGTCAGTAACAGGAACAGAAAGGATAGGGAATTATGTTTACAGTCACTTACAAAGGGTTCCCGGTTGCCTGTGAAACGGCCCAGGAAGCAGTTCAGTTCATTGATGCTGCCGACAAGCCGACGATCCAGGCCACCACCACCAAGACGACGACCAGGGCGACGACCACCAGGAAGCCCAGGAAGCCCAAGAGGACGAAACCGGACAGGGCAGAGAAGAACAAGCGCAACGCCAAGGCGAGAGCCTCTTACCTGGAGAAGCATCCAGCGAAGGCCACGACGACGACGACTAGCCGATTGGAGGCACTACCGTCGAAGCCGACCCACATTGGCAGAGGAAGGCCCGAAAGTGGAAAGAGAGCCAGGACTTCCCAGGCTGTGATGGACACACTGAAGCGCAGCCCATCACCGTTGACGCTGGACGAAATTGATATGGACCTGGAGAAATCAGGATGGCCCTACTCAGGCCAGGACCGCAAGGGCGCGATCCGAGCGACACTGGCCCGACTGAAAGCCAACAAGACGGTGTCGGTCGGGAGTCGTGTTAGCGAATTGGGGACCATTCAACTGTTTCGGTTGGAACGGACCAACGGGGAAGTGACCACGCCAGTCGAGCAAGCGTTCACCAGGGAAGAACGCGCAGAGGTTGAGGACTCCGCACAGCAGGGGTTGAGTGACGAAGCGAGAGCAGAAGCTGAAGCAGACGCTAGAGAGTTCTAGTGGCAACTGCGCCCACCCATCGGGAACCTCCGGGTGGGCGCGATGGCTACTGGATGGCCTGAAAGGAAATAGAAATGAAACCGATATGTATTCCGTGTCAAAGATTCTTCAAGGTAATAAAGAACGATTACTACTTCACTGAAGGGAGTCCAGCTGTCCGTGGGACGAACCCAGGAATCGAGGAGAAGGAACGCTGGCAGCCGTACCGGATTTGGGCCGGGGACCTGTACCGATGCCCTGGTTGTGGTACTGAGATCGTGAGTGGGATTGGGGCAGGGCCACTGGCTATAAAGCACGAACCTGACTTCAAGGAAAAGCATGACACATTGGGCGCAGACAGACTGCAAGTGAACGGTTGAAAGGAGAACGATGAACGAGAAGACGACAGCATTACAAGCGTTACGGTGGTTGATGGATGATCTCCACGATTCTGGAGAGGATCGGAGTGAGGGAGGGGTAATCTTTGACTCCTGCAAAGCAGCCTACGAAGTGCTGGAGCGGTTGGAAAAGCCACCTCCCAGGTCAGTTCAGTTCACACCCCCAGGATGGGCAACTACCTTGGAAGGGATAAGAGAAAAGGGTCGTAAGGCCGAAGCGCGTAGGACCGAGAAGCCACCATTCGACTCCGTGGAATGTGAGGTCAAGACGGGTGAGGATTGGCTCCTGACTTATTGGTGGTGGAAGCACGAGTCCTGGTGGTTAGCGGAGAAGCTGTGGAGGGCACTCGTTGAGCCAGTGGTGATCGAGTATCTCCGCAACAACGATCCAGAGAAAGCCGATGATCCGCTGTACCTGGATGGTGTGATGGCTGAGTTTGATTTCAAGGGGCTGGACGAGAAATTGATTGAGCTGCTCCAGTTCGCAGATGAGGAGCAGGAGCGCAACGCGGGACTGACGAAAGAAGGTGAGGTATGAGCTGCACTCACACCCTTCTTGAACTGTCTCCGAAGTACCGGCCCTATCGCTACCTGTGCCTCAAGTGTAGGGCCTTACTCAAGATTGCCAGCGGTATCCACATCGGGACCGCTGACTCCTTAGAGTTGCTCCAAACCTTGGGCCACGACAAAGTGAATTTTCCGACAGGAAGGGAGGAGTGAGGATGCCCGTTTATTGGGAACCGGACAAGGATGGAAAGGAACAGGCTAAAGTCGAGTTGTACGAGTCACCACCAGCACCGAAACTCGAAAAGGTGAAACGGTACATTTTGTTATTGATAACAGCGGCGGTGGCAGCACTCGCCGTGAGTTGCTAAGGAGGAAACGAATGAAAAAGTCAATTCAGATCACAGTCGAGAAGAAGATTTTACTCAAGGCCCGGGCAAAGGCTCTGGAGAAAGAAACGGTAATCAGCCACGTTATCGAAGGATTCTTGTCTCTGTGGAACGACGGTATTTTGCTTGACCCAGATCAGATCAGGAAGGAAGACGAACAGTGAAAAGAGCGGTGATCTACGCCAGGGTGTCCACGCTGCGACAGGACGAGTCCATGCAGCTGACGGATCTACGGCAGCTGGCAAAGCGACACGAGTGGGATATCGTCACCGAGTACATCGACAGGGGCGTGAGCGGGTCCAAGGAGTCCAGGGAAGAACTGGACAAGCTGATGAAGGATGCCACTCGCAAGAAGTTCGATGTGGTGATGGTGTGGAAGTTTGATCGCTTCGCCAGAAGCATGAAGCATTTGGTCACAGCCCTGGAGCAGTTCCGTGTCCTGGGGATTGATTTCGTGTCTCACCAGGAGGCCGTGGATACAGCTACGCCGATGGGTACAGCCATGTTCGGAATGATTGCGGTCATGGCTCAGTTCGAGAGAGAGCTGATCCGTGAGCGGGTACGGGCAGGGCTGGAAAATGCCAAACGGAAAGGAGTGCAACTCGGCCGGCATGAGACACGGTTCGATGTGCAGGAAGCGATCACCTTGAGGAAAGAGGGTGTTTCGTGGGGGGAGATCTCCAAGCGGTTGGGGGTTTCCAAAACTGTGGTTTACAGACGTTTGCAACAAGGGAGAGAACAATGAAATTTTACCAAGGCCAAAGAAGTGGAAACGAATTGATTGTCGAGGTTGTTATTCCAATGGTGGAATCGAAGAAGCCACTGACCGTGGGAAAGACGAAGCCACTGACCCACATTTCTCACCACTCACCTGATGGGTTTGAGTGGGGTTACGGGGGCAGCGGTCCAGCGGATCTGGCTCTGGCTATCCTGGTGGACTTGCTGGAAGAAGATCCGAAAACAGTCCTACCCTACGCGCTGGCTGGCAAAGGGGAACCGTCAGCAGCGGTCCATGCTCACCAACGGTTCAAGGATAAATTCATCGTGGGGTTGCCGAAAGACCACTGGAGGCTGGATGAAGATGTAATCAAGTCGTGGTACTACGATGTGATCGGTGCGCTGTGCAAGGAGTGTAAGTGTGGGATGAAGGAGTCGGATGGCTGTCGCTTGTTCGGGATACCGATGAAGGATGGCAGCACAGGTGATCCGATCAAGCACGGAGAAGAAACGAGATCGGATTGGGGTCGTGATGGTAAGCGGTGTCACGACTGTGGAGCGAAGCCGGGTCACTACCACCATCCCGGCTGCGACGTTGAGGAATGTCCAGGGTGTCATGGGCAGCTGCTCGGCTGCGAGTGCTTGGCTTCAGACCCGGACGACGAGGAGGAGGAATGAAGGCTTGCGAACTGAAGAAGGACTCAGTGAAGGAGGGTTGGTGGTATGAGATCACACCGCTTACTTTTCATCGGTTCAGGATCATCCTGACCGATGGTTACTCCGTTGACGATGGGTGGTGATACAGCGATCTGTTGTCAGCGGTCGCTGGCTTCGCTGCGTTCAACCCTGAGACTATGGATGAGCCTCAAGGCTGGATCAGAAATCTTGAAACGGGTCGTCGTCGCCCTGGTGGTGACCCAACCAAAGAGTACGTCCACCGTTAAGTTGCTTCGTCGGGGGGATCGTCAACGATCTCCCCTTCAGCAGCTGGTTCCGCAGCAGGTTGCGGTGGGTTCAGGAGGACCGCAGCCTCCTGCATGAGTTTGTCTTCCATCAACCGATGATCGGTTTTCATCCGGGAGTACCGATCCAACCAATTCTTTAGTTTGTTGCTGAACAGCCTCTCCTCGAGTAGGTTCCTATCGAAGCTCTCTTTTTGCTCAAGCATGGCCCGAGAGAGGGAGTCAACGTCGTGCTGTTCGTGGAGCTGGTCCGATCGGTCGGACTTCACAAGGGATTGCTCTTTGTCTTCGGTCATCAAGATCCTCCAGAGAAGTGGTTTCAGTTTACGGAGCAGCCATTTTTCAAAACTCAACCTTCTTTTCATGGTTGTCATCGAAGTACATTTCCAGGGGCCACAGCCGGTAGTCGTGGAATCCGCGGCCGAGTTTGATCCGGATCCGCTTCTTCATGTACCAGTATCCACCCCAGGTCAAGTGCATCTGTCTGAGGCAATCGGTAGGCCTCTTTCTATACTTCACTCTCAGCTTGAACAACTTGAGCTCCACAGGGGTCAGCACCCGGGCAGCGACATTGTCGAAGTCAAAGACGTAATCCATCATCCTGGGGTCTTCGGCCAGTTGGCCTGGATCTGCCTCGGAGAGAACCTCGTACTGGACGAAGCACTCGATAAAGATATGGGTCGCTGCGCGTTTGGTGACCGCGCACGAATTGTTCTCTCTATGCGTCAATCGTCAATATCATCCAGGAGGTTGGCGAGTTCATCTTCGAGGGGAACGGCTTCCTCAAAGGGAGTGTCGTAGACACTCGTTGTTTCGGCCTGGTCCTGTGTCGGTACCACGTCGACACTGGTGTCGGGTGGCGCCGATATTGGCGATTGGTCCTGAGTGGTTTTATGCAAAGAAAAGAGGTTGGCAGAATCGTGATTTTCATCCGATTCGACGAGCAATTTGGCGAAAAACCTGCTGAAGTGTTGCTCGGTCATGGGGTTACGGCTAAAAGGGCCCAAAATGGTGAAAGGTCCCTAAAACACCTTTCACCAATATTAATCGTTGATTCTTTAGGGGTTAAGAGGCTGAAAACGGGTGGTGAAAGGTAGGTGGTGCTAACTCTTCTATGTATTTCTCTTAAACCTTTTCTTCCTCTCAGCATAGAGGAAGTTATAAAAGGGGGGTAACCTTTCACCATCTGTGTAAGTTCTTTGTTGTCTATCATCAATTTGGTGAAAGGTCCTTTTGGGTGGTGAAAGGTGGTTTAGCGAGTTGAAACAAAAAAGTACATTTAGAGCCGGAGTTTATTGCCCAAATAAATAGTTTGCCCGAATAGCATTCACCCCTTTCACCAAAAAACGACATAGGGTGAAAGCTATTTCATTAAAGTTTTTATTTGACTCGGAAAGTCCCGCCTGATTTCGGCTCATTTCGCTCCTATAAATATGCAGAGAATCCTGTATAAACGCTCTTCTAACAGTCCCCTTCCCTCTCTCCTTCTACGGCTTCTTTCCCTCCATCACAACAGCCTTCGAAGTAGCCACAATCGCGGCAGAACAGCTTACGGCCGATCAGCTTGGTCAGCGCACCGCAGAAGGCACAAGTCGGCCTGGGTGTACGTCTAACAGTCCTTGTAGGCAGGTTCTCTAACATTCTCCCTCTGCGGTCCTTTTCCTAACATTCCCCACACTGACGCTTTGCTAACACTCCCTCGTCCGGATCGAAGCCCAACTCTCTCAGCTCGGCGCGGATGGGCCGTAGATCAATCTCCCACCGCCAAATTCGGCACTTGCAACAGTACAGCCTGTAGCCTTCCCTCGATCCGTGGACCTGGGTGATTTGATGGTCGTAGTTCTGTGGGCAGACTCCAAGTGAGAGCCTCATCTAACATTCCCTCCCGAGGTTGTCCCTTCTAACATTCCTCCCTCACTGGCCTGGTCTTGGCAATGATCTCGTGGTCTTTCAGGTCGATATCGGAGAGGTCGTGGCGGTAGGACCAGGCATCGGACTGAAGGGTAATCCCGTCCATAGAGGATCGTGTGTTTTTGAGTACGACACACCAAATGGGTTCCTTCTGTGTGACGCTCGGCTCCTTGGCTGCAGCCGCGAATCGTCGCTGCTCTGCGCGTTGGTCCGCTGCCTGTTCACACTTATTGCAGGGCCACACGGCGTGGTCTGCCATCTTCTCCAGGATGAGTTGAGGAGCTGCTGGTTTCCGCTTGCGGTTGTATTCATTGATGTGGTCGTCACACTCAGCGAAGGGTTCGCCGTGCTGGTTCTTGTCGAGATTGAAGAAGCGGTAGAGGCTGACGTTCTTGCTCATACAGTTCTCCAGATCACAACGAGTACACTGAGGAGGAACAGGCCCCAGGAGAGCAGCAAGATGAGTTTGATTCGGTCACTCATCTCTTCCCTTTCTTGCCCTGGTTGGCCCATCGGTACGCTTTGCCAGAGCTGATCGGTGTCCTCTTCTCGGTGAACCAGGACTCCAGCTTTCTCCGCTTGCCCCTGATCTGTGGCTTGTTCGCTTTCAGTAGTCTCATAGCTGGTCAGTCTCCCGCTGGTGGTCGAGCCAGATCTGAAAGCACTCGGTGATCTTCTCGATCCCCCCGAACTCCTCACAGGCTTTCTCGGCTGCTTCAATGGCTTTCAGGTTGAGGGCTTGTGCCTCCTCGTCGGTACACACACAATGGGTTCTGGCCATCAAGGGGGCAATGACCTGTTCCAGGGCTGTGAGTCGCTTGTGGTTGATCCGGATCTCGGCCATGAACCGCTCCTGAAGCTCGGCAAAGGCGACAGGATGATAGCTCTCTTTACTCATATTTCACCACCCAACGTCCTTTCTTTCCACAGGCGCATTTGAGGTCCTCACGCGGGAAGGTCGTGAAGTTGTAGATGTACTCCTTCCCGCAGCAGCCGACGATGATCTTCATGGTGAACAGCTTTGAGATCAGGTTGTCGCGGGTCTGGTTTTTCACTCCGGAGAACAGGACCCCAACCATCTGCTCGACACTCGCGTCGATGTTGGCTCCTTGAATAGTGACCTTGGGATTACTCCCGTTGCTTCCCATCAGTCCTCCCGCTGCTTCAGCTCTTGCTCCGCTTTGGAGATCCGCGTCCTGGTCGCTATGCTGGCCTTGTACTCTCTCTCTGCTCTGTGGACACCCTCAAGGCAGTAGCCACAAATCGCGTCAATCTCCGGGTCGTCCTTGACCGCAGCTTCCTCGCAGTTGCACTCGATACACTCGCACTTCCAAATTGGTCCTGGGTTCGGCATTTTTCCTCCCTGAAGCTAACATTCCCCGTTTAAATTCAGGATCTAACAATCCCCGTAAGTTGTTGAAAGTTCGTATGGGTCATAGCATTCGTCACGTTGAGAACTCTCTGTGTCAGCCATCCTCATGGCCTGTTTTCCAGCTAATCCCCAGGCGACTTCTCAGTCTAACAATCCCCCGCAGTAACCTCCTTTGGGGCCTGTTTTTCAGGGAGGGTTGCCAAGGTCAGAACCTTCTCACCCTGGCCTGGCCCATCGGTCCCGTACTTGTACTGCATCTCAACGACCTTCAGGAGTTTCCCTCCAGCGTTGCACGTTGCGTTGCCCACGGACGGAGTCACTCGACCTTCGATAATGTCGCTCATGAGAGCGGACATTAAGTTGGCAAAGTCCCGTCCTGTGTTAACTCCGACTGAAGCGATTTTAAGGCTTCTAGGGGCTCTTTCGACTTCAGAGCTACCCTCATCTGTTTTAGCAACTTGTTCATCTTGGTTACCCATTTTTCCTCCTCCTTGATTGAAATGAAATTAATGATTTGACTGAGACTGTAGAAGCTCTCCATGTTTCGATCATGCTTCCACATATGAACTTTAGATATGTTGTACGGTGCGCATCGGACCTTGGAAAGACCGAGTAGAGCCTCGACATAAAGACCGCTCACAAGGTCTGTGTGGAAAATGGAATTGATGGCTTGGGCTACCTCAGTCCCCTGGACGCACCGTGGGGCCTGGATCACCCAATTATTAAAATCAGGATTCCTTGAGTGGAGAGAGTCGGCTGGCATCTCCTCGATCTCCAATCTATAGAAAACAGACTCCTGTTCCTGGCAGAACCAATGCATGATAAAACGACAATCCTCTCTGTGGGGCAGACAAAAAGCGTTGGTTTCACCCACTTTGATAACGGTCTCCAGAACCTTGGGGTCCTGCGGGAAATCTCTGTAGCAGTATTTACAGATACCGAACCCAAGACAGATAAATTCACCCTTGCAGATGGCGCAAGTTTCTTTGGCTAAAGGATCCATCCTCAGTTCTGGATCTATCCCTAGTTGGTGTCGGTCTATGCCCCTTATGTCCATTCGACCCCCTTCATTTCCTCAACTTCTTCTCGTCACGTTTGATCCGCTCGATGAGGCTCTGGATTTCCTGCAACATGGCCCCCTGAGAGGCTGATGGGTTCAACTTCCATCCCCGCTCGACCTTCAATTCCATCTCGGCTACTGTCATGTTGTCGGCTGGCTTCGGCAACTTCGGTCGTTTCATAGTGTCTCCCGATGATGTAACCGACGACTCCTGCAGCGGCCATCATGCACAGCTGCGCTATCACGAAAAGAAACAAACCCATGAACCCAGGCCTCTCTAAAAAAAGCTCGATGGTAGCCATAAAGTAGTGTGATCTACCCTTGCTTACCTCCTCAGAATTGTCGAACTAACACTCCCGAATCACGGAGCTGGTCCCGCTTCGGTCTCCAAAGCTACTTCCTCTTCCTCGATCACTTCTGTCTCAATCTCGCGAGAGAAAAGGTCGAGTTGAGGCAGCACGACTGAGGTGAGGAAGCCCTTGATCTGATCGACGGGCATGAGGTTGCCGTGGGCCTTCATGTTAATCTCCAGCCGGCCGAGGAAAGCATTACTCCCCACGGTCCCCTTGTCGTACCTGGCATCAATAACCCCCCTGTCCATGACGATCTCGATTTTTTTCATTCTTCTTCCTCGCTTGGAGAACCTTCTGCTAACACTCCCTTTTTCTGCTCCCACAACTGCATGATGGTGGTTTTACCGTGGCACTTACCTTTCAGTTCGGTAATGAACACAGCGTACCCAGGATTGTCAGGGACCTCGTACTTGGCGATACCCTCGTTCCACTCCTGGACGGTCATCTGGAAGCCGGGGTTCTTACACTCCGGACAGGTGGGGATCCCCTTGTTTTCATGATCTGGCGTGAGAGCGTCCCAATCGTCGGTCCAGTAGGTGCACAGTCCATACCAAATCAGTTTTCCCTTTGCGACTTCATTCATAGTGATTCTCCTTTAGATTTAAGAACTAACATTCCGTTGATTACACTTGCTAACATTCCCAAGAATACCTCACTAACATTCCTCGCCCCTGGCCCGTAGGTTCAGTCTCAACTCTCCTTCGATTTTCCGGGCTTCGTCGATCAGTTTGTTGAGATGAACCATGCCCTTTTCTATGTGTTCAACCAGGAGGGCAGCGTCCAGATGTTCAGGGTGGACGATAGTGAAGCCCTCCTGCATCCCCTCGGCGTATCCCTTGACCTGGGCCAGCTTCGACGTAAGTAAAAGTAGTGTCTGTGGAACGCTCATAGCAGTTTGGTTGCCTCACCCTCGGCCAGCTCGAGTAGGTCAATAAAAGTCTGCTCCCAATCCCCGACGAATCGAAGCGCCCTGTCGTCCAGGTAAACGTGGGCCGGGGGCTTGCCTTCCGTTGCGATTTTGTCGTAGGGGATATTGTGGATCCGCAACCAGGTCTTCATGGCATCCCGCTGGTGACTGTGGCCCAGGCGGGAGAAGGCGCGAGAGGAATAGATGATGAGTTTGTGGCCCCGTTCCCGGAGGAGGCACATTGCGTCGTAGCATCCCTCCATCGGGCCATCGTAGATCGTGCCATCGTGCCAGCCCTTGCTGTACTTGTGAATCACACCGTCGAAATCAACCGCTATGTTCATTTTCCTCCTCCGGGGATATGCCCAAATTTCCTTGGGCGATAGACGTACTCAAACCAACAGGTGCCACAGTATCCGTCGCACGGAGCTGCTGGCTTTCCGCAGCCCATACACTTCGCTTTCTCCGCTCCTCCTTGAAACGGATAGCTCTTTCCTTTTTCCTCAATGACCAAATCTTCAATCGGGTAAAGTTGATCTTGGTCCACCGCCATGCAGGGACGACCTGGCTGAAATTCAACCTCATACCAATACTCGATGGCCGTGCGCATGGGCAACCATCCTGGTAAACGAAACCTACTACCTGATAGAACCACCAAGGCATAATCTCGCTCGATCTTCGGCATCACATCATCGTGATCCTTGTGCAGCGGCAACCGTCCCCTCTCATGAACCGTCTGTCTCACTTCGCAGTTGTCCCCAACATCAGCCTTATCCCGATCACTGAAGGGTGGGTAGCTCTCTCGATTCCAGGGCGGCATCCCGAAGGCCCACCTTACCGAAAATTCTGCTACTACTCCGTCGCGCCTATCCGAGACAGACTTCTCCAGGTCCTGGCCCCATTTCGGCGTGGCCTGACCCCTGGCACTCGTGATTTCATCGGCTATGACTTCTGCCTCTCGAACCTGTTCTTCAGGAAGTTGATAGCTCATAGTCATTCCCGTACAAACGTCTGTACTAAACGAGGCACTACCTAACATTCCCCCTTGAGCCACGCCAGCTCCTTCCCGGCCTGTGCCAGCTCCACCATCCCGGCCAATCGTGTCATCAATCGCTCACCTGACTCATCTTTCGGCGGGAAGCAATCCAACACCCCGGCCAGTGTCTTCACGGCTAGCCTGTTGTGCTTCTCGTCGTGAGGCTCAAAGGTGATGATCGTGGTGCTAATCGTGATCTTCATGCGACCTTCCGCAGCAGCTTCACGCCCTGGACCGCCATCGTACCTGCAGGAGCCGTGATCCAGAATCCTCCGTCTTCCCACATGGCTGCTCTCCGCAAGATCCCGGCCCGTAGTTCCGCTGGATCGTCGGGCCATTTGAAGACCTCGATCAGCTTGGACACTTGGCCCAGGTACTTGACCTCTTTGGCCGGTCCTTTGATCTCGCACTCCCAAATCTCCCGGCCTCCATGACTCCAGCCCTTCGCTCTATGGAGATCGCTGAAGACGAGCAGCCCGACAGTTCCCTCAATAGGATAGGCCCACTTCTTTTTCGGGTATGTGACTGTGGCTCCCTTTGGTGGGCAGCAGGACCGCAGGCTAAACCCGCTCTTTTGGACAACCTTGTAGTAGATAACACCCATCTTCTTCCTCTCTCTCAATCGAGCTAACATTCCCCCGTATCTCTTCAGAGCTAACACTCCCCCGGGGGAGATCCAGTACCTAACACTCCCAGGCCGGCCAGTTTCTTCTGGACAGCCGCAATAAACGCATCTTCGTTGATTTCTTCCCCGGCCAGCATTGTTCCGTCGAAAGGGCTGATGCTTCCAGCGGGAAAGCCATCGTACTCGATGGTCATGTGAAAGGGTGGGATCCCCTCCATATCTTTGGCGTGACCGTTGATCTTGATGAACCAATGATCGTCGATCTTGTGTTCCCAGACCTTGTCTTTGATCGGGGCTTCCTTCAGGACCTCGCACAGTTTGGACACAGCATAGAACACGGTACAGACTCGATCTTTCCTCAACTCACACTCTCCGCAAAGGCGATTGCCATCTTCTTGGCATCGTCCAGGTTGTCAGCCTTGAACCCAACGGGCAAACTGTGGTCCTCTTCCGGATGCTCCTGCAAGTACGCCGGGGTCCAGCCCGACGATGCGCAGCAATCACCCTCTGCGACCTCCGAGCCGACACCAAAGCCATGAATAGCCCTGTGGCTCCACCCGAACCACTCCTGCTTCTCCTCGCAGAATCCTATGGAGCAAAC
>SDBT01009665.1_pt1 | contig 15624 bp, 29 predicted proteins | sample 2277101 | NCBI WGS metagenome assembly SDBT01 (sample SAMN10404973, study PRJNA504765) | marine sediment metagenome | isolation source: marine sediment core GS10_PC15, 103 cmbsf | place: Arctic Ocean: Southern Knipovich Ridge | collected 2010 | reverse complement strand
TAATAATTAACTATAGAAAAATATCTCCGCTATGTATAAGTATTTGTTTAATCATTTTTTTGCATCTCTCTTATTTCGTCAATCGTAGGATATTCTGTGCCAACAGTTAAGTCATAATCGAGAATCCATTTAGAAGCCAACCACTCTTCGACTGTGTGGTCTACCTCTGACCATGTGCAGAATCTGTGCAGTTCAAATTTACGTTCAAAACTATATGTATTGCTATTTTTGACAATCCTAAGAGTTTCGTCATCGTTTATCGCTATAATTTTGTTCATTATATATTCTCTTTTATCGCTTGTAATATCTTTGGAATCTCGTCATGAGGTGGCAGCATCGTTGTAGCCGTTCCTTTTGCAATTACTCTCCAACCAACGGGAAAAAGTTTTTCTTCATCATGATTCCTGTAACCGACATTTCCAGGAACAACTTGAATAGGAACGACAACTAATATCGACCTCCAGCCATTCCAAGGAAATTTCCTAGCACCTATTTTATAACCAGGAATATTTATAGTTATATCTTCATTGGCAGCTTCATCCATATCTTTTTGAGACAAACCAATTAGATTGTTCATCTGGGTAGATAAGCACTCCATCTGACGATATTTTGCGATATTCTCATCAATGACAGCGTTTATAGCTCGTTTAAATATGTTCATATAATTTTACCAATTTACAATATATTTTTTATAAGCGGCTAACCAAGCTTTATAGCTTTCGCCGTTAGGGTCGATTTCCCAACTCTTATCTTCTGTGTATTCGCCAGAATCTACGAACTCTACCTTGAAACAATCATTACAGAGGACAAATGGTCCAACTTTAATCATCTCTTTGTTTATGGCATCGCATTTTAAACATGACGAATTATTAATAACTAATGCTTTGGTCATAATTGATCCTTACGAAAATCTTTAAATTTGTTATTATACTGGACGCAAACGTCCAAACAGTTAGCCTTACAAATTGGGTCTTGATGAGTATCGTGGTTGTTCAACCAGTCGATTCTCTCTTGTCTCATATTTGGTCCGACTTTACCTACTGGCTCTCCACCTTCTCGGAAATGAATAATGCAAGGGAAATGCCAATCGCCAGCAACCATGCTATCGTCTGTCATTAAACCGCATCTATGAGAATCGTTCTCTGTCAAACCTCTAACAGGAACATCCTTTTCAATGTTCTCTAACCTATACGCTAAAATAGGATATCTCTTTCTGAAGCCTGTACCGAAAACAGAAACAGACTCTGAAAACTTGAAATAAGTCTCGCTCTCTTGAGCAGCAGAAATAATACGAATATCAGATACGCCCAAGTCGTTAGCCAATTGGATAACCTCTACGATACTATCAACAGTTTCTTCGGTGAAGACAACGCCAACAGTTACATAGGTCTTCGCTGAAAGATGCTTGATGTTGTCGATAACCTTTTGGAACTGACCATCAACGCCAGCCATTTTATCAGCATAGGTCGAGCAACAAGCATCCAAAGAAATTGAGAAGTCGTTAACACCAGCTTCTACAAGCTCGTCATACATCTCTGTCTTTGCACTGCCATTCGTTGAGAGAGCGATTCTTTCTACTCCTCTATCTTTCGCATAGCGAACCATTTCAAGCAAGCCTTTATGAAGAGTTGGCTCTCCACCTGAAAAGCGGATGTTTTTAAGGTTATCGTCTGTCCATAACTCGATAGTTTTAAGAGCCTTATCGAGAGGCATATCGCCTCGACATTCTTCTCTCATGCCACGACAATATGGACAGCGAAAATTACATCTATCAGTTACTAAAAGCTCTGTTCTCATCATCGGGCTAATGATACTAGACTCTTTACATCTGTCGTCAGATAAAGTGTAGAAACCGATTTGTTCTAATGTCTTGTCAGCCATTATTATCACCTTAATTGAAACTATTGAACTCGTTAAGGTTGGATTATACTATATGACATAATCACATTCAAGTGTTTTGTGAAAATTATTCAGTAATTTTTCTTGGTTGAGCAGGATATACTAAAATGCCATCATCTATTTTCCCCAGAGGTGATAAAAAATGGTGCTCTGGTCGCAAATTTGTATATTCCGGCTCAAGACCTAAAGTCCTTATTATCTCTATCGCCTGTCCTTCTATAATGCCGTTTAAAGCCATGTTGTAGGCATGTTCATTAGCTCGTACCCCTTTGTTCTCTCTAAGAGCAGTAGCCATTCTGATAGCGTCTCTGATTCTATCTTTAACCCAACATTCTTGGTCGCAACTAACTGTTGCCCTAGACTCTTGAGACATTCCTTTACCACTTAGGCTTGCTTTGTTTTTCATTTACCTTCTCCTCGTATTTATCAAATGGGATAGGTTCATTATCCCCTAATTTATATCCATAATCTACTAACCACCAAAAAAGTTCCTCGCTACTTACAAGAAACGGGAACTTAATGTCTTCATATGGACAGAACACGTTATTAGAAGTAACGTGAAAACCCAGCTTATTGAGGCTACCATTGATACCATCGACCCAATCTTCTTTAGGCTCAAAAAATACTCTGTAAGCACATCCCCAAGCTGTCTTGCCCGGTTTCCTAATAAAGAATCCTTGCTTGTCTACAGGTGTCTCTTGAGTCCTCTTGGCATATTCTTGCCTAAACTCATTTTGTTTTGTAGGCAGTACTTCGGCCAGCAAGTAAATCCGTTTAAAATTTTGAAAAAGCTTTAATCCTTTTTTGATGATACACCTCTGATTTAACGGTTATTCTTACTTACGTATCGTCATACACTATGGCAAAACATTAAGTAATCGCCATCTGCTTACATTCTTTTAGAAATTCGGCATACTCTTCTGGACTCTTGTCCCCTTTTATACGATTGCAGTGACAGCACATAGTCTGCATATTCGAGATATAATTACTGCCACCTTTTGATTTGGGAATGATGTGGTCTTTAGTCATCAATACCATATTATCGCTTCCGCTATTACAATAAAGGTTGAAGTGAGGTTTGTCCTGTCCTATAGGTAAATCTAAACCCATGATATTTCCGACTCTACCGCAGCAGATGCATTCCGTATTTTTCTTAAAAGTACGCAATCTAACAGAACCTAGCCTCACCATCATTTTCTTACCACCTATAGTGGTTTTAAAAACAGCCTTCTCTTCTACGTTCTTCAGTATCTCTTCAGCTGGGTAAGTAGCGATTGTTTCTACACCTGGCATTTTTGCCCCTTAGACTATTATAAAATAGATTAACCACATAATTAAATTAACGAACATCCACATGATAAAATATCCTGGGATATACATATATCCACCACCATCTCTTGACTCGAAATAACACATAACGCCAAAAGTGACAATTGATATCGTTAATAGTATATGCCATCCTTTTAGGATTATTGCTATAGCTAAAATTGTTCCTAACATTGTTACCTCAAAAATGAATAATCGTTATAACCCCTACTATATCATATTAAGAAAACACTTTCAAGTGTCTAACATGAATTTTTCAAAGTTTTCATCATATTCTAAACCGATAGCAGATAATTTAACTATAATCTCTTCTCTCGTCATCGCTTGGAACTTATTAAGATACTCCATACTTTGACTAAAGATACCATCGCATTCCTCAGCAAAACCTATTTCATAGAGAATTGAGAAAGCGTCGTCATCGTAACCGTCTGCACAATGTCCATCGTTCTTCCACGTGCGTCTATCAGAGATAAAGACGCATAATTCCCCTTCCATTTCTTCGGAGCATCCTACGCCAAATACGGAGCTTATGTCGGGTTTATCTCTGTCGTCGGTGAGAGCATATCGGATACTCTCAAGAGTATCATTGCTTAGCCCTTCTTTAGTAAGACCTTCTCCGTATGCTTTTTTCAAAAGAATTCTAAAATCGTATTTATCCATCATCTATTCCTAATTTTTTATTTTGTTTTTTCTCTTCTCTTAGAGATTTTTGGTTAGATATGAAATTCAATATCCCCAAAATTAAATTTACAACTCCAAGAGTTATTAATGTTACCTTAACCCACATCAACTTATTCTTTTATGGAAGATACAATTTAACGCTATATTAGTTGTCATCCATTCGTGGATAGTCCCATTATTTGTCTCAGCAGGGAAGGTTTTGTCTAGATGGAAAAAACTGCCATCAGAATTACTTACTCGAACCTCGTAACAATGTCCATTATGATTATTGATACGCCATATCTCATAGTTGACAACTACTTCATCAGGAAAAGTACGAGGAATATCCTCTACTACCTCCTCAGTAACATCGCTAAAAGTCTCTGCGTAGATGTCCTCTACGTTCAACTCTTCGGAATCAGCAGTTACGAAATCAATATCTCCAAATTCCTCGAAACTACAACACTTTATATGGCGATCAAAGTCTTCGTCTGGGTCAGCAAAGAAATGATTAAGACCCTCAAGTCTTACGAGTGGACCGTTACTTATCATTCCCCAAAAATTGATATTATTACAGAGTTCAATATCTCCTAAATATTCTCCGATACCGTCAGAAGTTTTGCAGAAGAACATATAAAGGAATTCTTGTACCTCTTCCTTCGTAGAGAAACAACCTCTTAGCGTTTTAAGGAACTCGACTACAGCCTTAGCATTGTCTTGTTCTTCTGTATAATAGTTGACTATGGCATGTGTCCCTCTAGAATCTTCTACATATCCATAACCAATAATAAATGTATAGGCAATCATATTCTTTCCTCAGATAAAAAAAGGGAGAGCCGAAGCCCTCCTTATTATTCTTTTGCGATACTGACTACTGTAGTATAGCGTCAATTTGGTCGATAGTTGATATCGAATCGACTGGCTTTGGAGCATTGTAGTTGATGATAGTCGTATCAGGAACATAACTGCCTGTTGACTCTTTAGCAATAATCTTTCTTTCGTAATTGCTGAGAGCTTTCTGCAAAGCTGAATCGCTTGTAATGTCCATACCGAAATCGCTCATATCTTCTGACATCTTTGCAATGCTTGCTTTAATCTGAGCATTTGTCTCTCTTGCTTTAAGAGTTGCGAGTTTTGCATCGACTTCTTGAATCTTTACCAATGCTTCTCGATAACTTACTTTGCTTTTTTCCGATGTAATCTTCAAATCGGCTACAAGAGTTTTATGCAACTCAACTTTAGCTTGCAATTTACCAATAACAGACAGTCTAGCTTGTGCATCTTTATTGACTTGGTCTTTCGAGAACTCTTTACCGTTGATAATATAGGTATCTTTGTTCTCTTTAAGCAAATCTCTTGCTTTAGTCAAAGTTTCCAAATGCTCGGTGAGGTCGGTTTCCGCAGAGGAGATAACCTTCTCTTCAACAGCAATCTTAGCATCGAGACCGGCAATCTTTGCTTCGAAAGTTCTGACTTTCTCCGACTCATCTGATAGCAATGCCTTAATACGAGCCTGCTCAAACTCTGCCGATGTGTTCTCGGAAATGGTATCCGATATTGTCTGCTTGCCTGCCGAGACATAGCTCTTAAAGCCATCCCAACCAAAAACGACTGTTCCAATTACTACTACTACGATTGCTCCAATAATTACTTTCTTCATGTGACTTACCTCTTTCATTAAAATAAAACTTTAGTTAAACTACTCAATTTATTATACTAACTTGAAAAACACTTTCAAGCTCATTCTTTAACTTCCGCAGTAACTTCCATATTTTCGTAGTTACTGTCTTTGTCATACTTGATAGTCCAATACGTATTGGACGGATTCGGGAAAGTTATTTCTTTCTTCGTAAAGAGAGCTTTAGCCTTTGCCCAAAATCCTTTTACGTTCATTGCTCTAGTTATTCTCATAAGAAGAGTATTGTACGCTTTGGTTAATACTGCTTTTGCTTTTTCTTCTGGCAAAATCAAAGTAGCAAGTTTTTCTGTATCTACGTCATAAACGTTGAGAAAAACTTTCTTTGCTACTTCAGTTGTTTCATCACAATGTGGGCATGTGAAAAGATTCTCTATCGCCACGGACTTGTCTGCTAACATATAAAATGTTTTTGTTTGTGGTTCGTCTACGATGCGAACATTTAGTACTTCTTTTTCCATGATTTGATTTCCAAATAAATTTATTTTTTAGCGGTAAGATAAAAGCCAACTGCACTAATGAGCATTATTACCCATACATACCAATAATGAGTAAGATGATACCACTCAACTCCTATTCTAGGAATAAACTCGATTATAAAACCAAAAATGATACAGGTGGCAACAATAAGAGTAAAACAGATGTTAAGAATTTTTCTAAACGTTTGCATCGTTTTGTTCCTTTTCTATAATATCTGACATTACATTAATGAGATAACCGACGATAACAAAAGCTATAAGTATCAGGAAAAAATTGGACATTCGTTGTCCTTCCTATTGTAGTCGTCGAATTTAATGGGATAAATATTTACTTCTTTCTTGTCAATCGTTACCCTGATTTCCAAACAAATATTTTTAAGAATTAAAAAGATATCCGCAATACTTCGATTAATAGGAGCATCAAAAGAAATCTGATTCTCTGGCTCATCCATATCTACGAAAAAACTCTCGCCATCCTCCGCACAACCGAATGTCGGTTTCGACTGCCAAAGCTCTAATCTACCTTGCTCGTCTCTTGTTAAAAATCTTGTTTCTGTTACTTTTTTACGTCTAAACATAAATAGCCTCTCTTGGTTTAATATTATCTTTAAGTAATAATACCATATTGGCAAAACGATTACAAGCTTTTTCTTTATAATATTTTGTTTTTTTTATAAACCAAGTAGAGGACTAGACTTACGACGATTGGAAAGTCGTATTTAACTAAAATATCTAAAGAGATTAACTGGTCCGCGAACCAGATATTCGATGAACTTATCTTCCTTATAAAAAGGAACACCTTCTTCATCTTCTACCTTGCCATTGCCAGCAATTCTATCAACGCCCCAACCAATCAATCCACAACAAAGCCAAAAGAAAGTAACGATTAAAATTGTACTTACAACGCCTGGCAATGCTAAAGAAAGGATGATGAACGCCACAAATGCTACTGCGATACCTATTAACTTATTTACAAAACTGTTTTTAAAATCGTACATTTTTAATACCTTAAACTTTATAAAACCTAATTATTTTAATCTGTCAGTTCTCTTAGTGATAATACAGTCAAGTTTATCATCTCTAAAAACCGCAGTTCCTTCATCGTCTATTACCAATTTTGCGTTTTTGTAATCAAAATCGCTATCGACATCGTGAATGACTTCTATCTGTGACCAAGGAATCCTTCGGATTCTTCTCATACCAGTAACAACATCTTTAATGCCAACGTTGTCAACCTTTTTGCCAAAATGAAAAGTAACGCAATCCATGATAACATATATTGGAGTCTCTCTGTAAACTTTGCCGAGATAAATATGGTTATGAGCCTCTGGGTAAGCTTTCTTCTGCCTTATTTTCCAAAGCATTGTTGTTATAAGAGAGAATGCCTTATCCCTCGCTTTGATTGTCTTGTCTTCCAACGTGATACTCCTTAACTTGCTTCTAAAACATTAATCAGTCGCTGTCGCAACCTCCATCATCGCTATCGTAGTCGCTACCGCTACAACCTCTGTCAAAACCGCTTGAATCGAAACTGTCTCCGAAGGTCAAGGTCTCTGCCTCCTCTTCGATAATAGGAGCTTGCTCGATTACAGTCTCTTCAACTGCGATAGGAGTAGGCTCTTCATCAATCTTAGTCATATCCAACGACCCTCCAGCGGCATAAATGCTAGGAATTTCTGGAGTCTCTTCAACAATAGGAGTAGGCTCAACGTCAGTCATATCTTCAATTTTAACTTCTTCACCAACTGCTCCCTCTGGGGATACCTCTGCTTCGACTACAGACTCTTCAACTTCATAAAAGCCAGCATCGTCTTCTGAAACTACATCAACCATATCCATCAATAGATAGAGCATGATACAATCATCAATCATATCATCTGCATACATAAAATCGATACTTGAGTCATGGGTATGAATACCTCTTAACCGTCTAAGAGTCTTAACTCTTTTTCTCGGCGACATCTGACTGATTTCTTCTTTTAACAATGCACTCTTTGAAGCATTGAGTCCATTTACTTTTTTCTTACCGAAAAGCCATCCAAACATAATTTTCTTCCTTAACTAAAAATAATTTCTTTATTTCCATTATTATAGCAAGTAATAAAACACTTGCAAGTTTATTCTACCACCAACCAAAGATTGCTATTTTAAGAATTATAGCAATAACCCAAAATGAGGTAGTCCCTATAATCCATGCTGGCATGTGGGGTTCTTTTCCTTTATAACTTCGCTGAATCATTGCAAAAAATATAATCATTGTTGCGAATAGCAACCAGCCTAATAAACATAACCATCCTAACATTATTTATCTCCTTTTTTCGCGAAAAGATGAAATAATTTGTAGAGCTTACTTTGTTTCCAACGTCTATCTTCAGCGTCCATCATTTCTTTTTTGGCCTGTTTTGGAGTTTTTCCGACCCATTCTGGAACTTCTCTAACTGCCACAATTTCAGCCGGTAAAGCCTCGATAATTTTGATGCTTTTTTTAATTTCGCCCCAACAATAATTTTTTCCTTTTGAGCCACCGAACCACTCAGATTCCATATAGCAGTGACCCTCTCCCATAAGGATATTTTGAGAGCCAAGGCTTATCTGTCCGATAGGAACAAAATATGTATCTCTCCACCAGCTTACAATGAATCCTACTTCTTTATTGTCCTTCGTTTTTACTGGTTCGTATAATAAATCTGCCATTACCTAATCCTTTTTAAACCATTTTGAATGAATCTTATCAAACTCGCCAGTCTCCCTTAACTTCAAGAGAGCCTTATTTACATCTTGTCTCAACGGACTTCCCTCTTGTAGAGCGAAACCATAGTACTGCTTGTCAAACAAAGAACCGACTACTTCTACTTTGTCTGGGTACTTTTTAGCGTATTCCAAAATAACAGGAGAGTCATATACTACCGCATCACCTCTCTCTAACATAAGCCAATCAACAGCTTGGTCTACTGAAGGAACTACTTTGACATCTGCTCCAAGGCTTTGAAGAAGCGTCAAAGACGGACCATCTTGAGTTAGAATAGTCTTACCTTTTAAATCATCAACAGACTGTATCGCTGCCATATTCTCTGTAGTATAAGCAGACGACAGTACCGCCGTAAAGTTACAGAATGCTGTGATGCCAGTAAGAATAAGAATTATTGTCAATATCCTACCTATCCATTTCTTACAAGAATAGTCTCCGAACCCTACTGTTGATACGGCTACGACACAATAGTATATCGCTTGAAAAATGCCGGGGAAATAGTTATCATCAAAACTTCCATCATTATTAGTAGGGTCATCATCTCTTTCCGCAAAATATATCATATGGGCGGCTACTACCAGAATAAACCCATAGAATAAAAGATGAACTTTAGTAGCGTCCCAAAAAATAAACGCTTTATCTAATATTCCCGGCTCTTTTTTAAGAGTAAGAATCCTTAAGCCTGAGTCAAGATAGTGATGAGAGAAGTCAACGTAATTTTCCCTGCCCTCTGTAATTGTAAAGCCAGCGATACCAACATCGATACTCTTATCGCCTACCTCTTTTAAAATGCTTTTATGAGTAGAGCCGACTGAAAATTCGGAAGTCCAACCGTTCTCTAAACAAATAGCATTCCATATATCGATGTCATAGCCTATTACGCTACCGTCTGCTTCGACAATAACGCAAGGAGGAAATGATTTGACCTTTACTTGAAGAGTATCTCCTACCTCAGAAAAAGCAGTTGAAGCTATAATCATTACAATTAACATTAGTAGTAGTGACCGCATTATTTTCTTCATTTGTTTTTCCTTAATAGGAGATACCAATATTTCAAGTTAGTCTTTTTTGTTCTTCGCCATAAGTTTAGCGAGTTCGTCATCTACATCAGATGATCCAGCATCGAACTCAGCTTCAAGCTGTGCTGCTTCGTTACCAACGCCCTTCATCTCTTCGTATGCTTCGGCTTTAGCCTCTGACAGATTAACTTCATCTTCCAAATCATCAATAGCAGAAAAGTCTTCACTATCAAGTCCAATGCCAGATGCCTGTTGACGCATATCTGCACCTTTTTTGCGAATCTCCAAGGTGTCAATCTTACTTTCAGCACCTTCAAGTCTTGCTCTAGCTGCCGCAAGATTATTCTTATTGTCTTCAAGGGTAGCTTCGTTCCGAGCAATCTCTGACTTCAGAGTAGCTTGTTTTGTAACAAACTTTGCCTTTTCTTCCAAAGCTTTTTTGGCTTTGTCTGCATCGCCTTTTTTCGCCTGAGATTCAGCAATCTTCTGCCACTTCTTGACATCAGCTTCGACTTCTGCGAGGTCTTTCTTCTGTACTATAATCGTTGCCGAATAATCTCCACAATCGATTACGTACTGCTTGATTTTCTTATCCAATGCGGATATAGCTTGCTTGCCAAGAATTACTGCGTTCTTACTTTTAAGAGTCTTGTCAGCTTCTTCAGCTTTACCCTTACCAATGTTAAACAACGTTTTAAAAATATTGCCCATAATCATGTGTCCTTTTCTTTTTTAAATTTTATAAATCTTCTTTAATAAACTTTACGATGCTGTCTTTGAAGCCGTTAACGATTACCATGCAAATCCATATGGAAATCATCCAAGCCCAACTCTGGACAGACATTCCCCAACCTTTGATGAGTATAACAAAATACATTATAATACTCGTAACGTAGGTGAGTGCAAGCATTAAAAAAACAAATGCAATCTTAGCACCATCAGAGTCATTGTCCCTAATTATCTTCATTGCTTTTAACCTCATAAATAAGTTTTAATGAAGCAGTAAGCCCCCAAGCTACAGCAGCGACAAACAGTCCACCGAGTATTATCCAAGGATAACTTTTTGCTTCAAGTCCCCATCCTTTAGTCATTATCAAAATGCCTAAAAAGATATTAATTATTGCCGCTGTCATTACAGTAATGCCAACGCTTAACTGCTGATATAATGTTTTGTCTGTCATCTTCTTTACTTCCTTAATTTAAAATTTCAACGTCATTCATTTGTACTGAACAACCTCTTAAGAACATAACCCAACTATTAGCAGAGTCAATGTCTACGATAGGGTCAGCTTCTGTGTAACCATCATCGTCTAACTGTTCTTCAACTTCAACGTTACAGAATTCGAGGATAAGCAATTCAGTATCTTCGCATTCTACTTCTGTAGTCATTGAGACTATTGTAACGAAATCATCACTTTCGCCAGCCTCGACAGAAGTGCCATATGTAACTCCTAATAAAGAGTCATATACAGCAATCTCTTCTACGTCTTCTTCTTCCCAATGGGTAGTAAAGACTAAGTCTTCTGCTACTACATTCTCTTCATCTTCAGGTGCTTCAAATAAGTAAAAATAATTATTCTCAAGCATATCCTCTCTATTACCAAAAACAAAATCATCTGGTTGGTAATAAATTTTCAGTTTAATCTCTCCTTCAACATCTTCAACGATTAGATACCAAAGAATGTCGTCAAACTGTAGAAAAATAATCTTCATTTTGACTGAACCTTCATTAAGAGAAATATCTTTAATGCGAACTACTTCAAAATCAGCACCGTTACTTGATACTTCCTTATCTTGTTCAATCAAAAATTCGAGTGTTTGCGTGTCGTCGAGTTGAACAATACTTCCAACTCTAACTTTATTCCAATATGCTTGACTGTTCTTATCCATTACTGTTTGTACCTTTTCATAAGATGTTTTTCATATTCGGTAAGGAGAGAGATAATACGACTCTCTCCCTACCTTTTAAGAGGAGGACTTAAAACTTTTTAATAACTTTAGCCTCTCGACTGATTGTCGCCAGACATCTTTTTGCCGACAATTACGATTACTACAATGCCTCCGACAAGAAAGATTGTCCAAAGCAAAATCGTTCCAAGGCTCGGACCGGTGCGAACTACTACTGGTCGCTGAACGACTACTACTGGTCGCTGTACTACTACTGGAGCAGTTACGATAGCAGGCTGTACCATATAATGACTATTTGCCATATACCTATTCCTAACGACAGCATCAGCCATCATATCGTAAGCGATGAATGCTCCGAGTGTAGAGCCAGGGTAGCCGTAGCATCTTCTTTCGACATTCCAAACAACTTTGACATCTCTGCCTCCGACATTATAGTCTTTAGGGATATAGTCTGGACGAGTTGCTGGCTTCGTTTTGAAATTGGACGGATATTTGCCAGCTTGGTTCTTCTTGAATGCCGCTGTTGCAGCGTCTTTATTCTTGAATGTAGTCCCATTCTTCTTGGCTGTTTCAAGAGACTTCTTATCAGCTACAGACATCTTCTTAGGCTTAGACGTTGCTCTGCTCGTCTTAGTAGCAGTTGCTTTAGGCTTGCCGCCCCAAGTCTTCTTTGGTGCAGGAGTTGTAGCCTTTGGAGAGGTCTTCTTTGTCGTAGGCTTTACAACCTTCGGAGCTACTCTTCTTGGAGCAGTCTTCGGTCTCGAATAGCTTCTTGAGCTACTGCGACCACCGCTACTGCGACCACCTCTGGCTGATGCATCTTCTGTTACTACCGCTAAACTCATTAGCGATACCAATACTACGATAAAGAGAGTTTTCAACTTCTTCATTCTGTACTTCCTTTCGACTTCAATAATAAAATTAACGTTTAACTACGAAACAGCATGATACAACATTTATAAATCACTTTCAAGTGCCAATTTATTTTTTGTCGTACATTCTGAGATAAGTTTTAGTGACTTCGTGGAGCTTGCGTTCTAAGTGTAAGTGTAGAAGCGAATTAACAGCTTTTACTTTCGGGCCAAGTGTATCAAGAATAAGTTGAGTATCTTTGATATAATGCTTCATACCTCCCTGAGAGAAAATATGACAAGTAGTTAGATTGTCAATTCTATCGCAATATTTGATAATTGAAGCACTGAGAGAACCATTCGCTATATCAAAGATATACTGAGATTTCCTATCATTCTTTGGTACTGACTTGTCTTGAGACATACAAAGTTCCATTGTAAGCTGTAGAATCTTTTGACCATCAGCTTTATGTATATCTGGATTATCCAAAAGGAACAATCTGATATCTTTGTATCTGTCAGTATGATTCTGAATGATAAACGGATAATCTTTATCGCCATGTCTTCCAACTGCACAATCTTCTGGAGTGTCGTGTAGCCAAGCGGAACAAACTCCTATGAAATCCAATTTACCAATAGTTGCGGCGTTGCAAGCTGTTCTGCCTGGATGTGGTATATATGGAGTCTTTTTATCTTTACGGAATTGCTTCATATGGGCAATAGCAGCGTAGCTAGAGCATAACTGTATTACTGTATCTTCGTACATCTCTCTTATCATTTTTTCTTCCTTAATTCGTCTATACTATCTATTATTATTTTTTTACCTTCATCTATTTTTTCTGCTACTTTTTCAGGAATCCGAACTTATAGACTCCATCTCTCATCCTATTCTCAAATTCCTTATACTTCTCTACAAAAGCGTCATAATCTTCTTTAAAGAACTCTTTCATCATAGGCTTTAGTTGTGACCAACCTTATTTTCTATAAAATGGCGATATACGCCTTTTAACCAATTTCTAAATTCACAAATAGTCATATTGTTTTTAGACTGATTGCATCTTTTGCAACAAGGGACACAGTTGTCTCTAATATATCCTAGAGAGTTATCATATCTATCCACTCCATTATAGAGATATCCATCAATAGCATGTTTTGCTATATAAAAATTATTAGGCTCGGCACCACAATAAAAACATTGCTCTTTTGTTAAATCTTTAAAATCTTTTTCATTTAAATCGAAGATAATTTTCCTTTTCTTAGCTTTTCGTTTATAATTATTAAAAAGATGTCTAAAGGTCGTACCCTCTTTCTTGTTTCTTCCTCCTACCTTTTTACCATTAGCTATACGAATTTCTTTTGCCAGACACCCACAACTAGAGGTATTTCCTTTTGTTAAGCATCTTAAAGAAGTTCTATGGCTCTTTCCGCAATCGCATTTGCATATGGCACCAAATCCCTGTTTTGCGACATCATTATATATATCAACAATTACAAGTCTGCCAAATTTTTTATTTATAAAATTCTTTTTAGATTTCCTCAATTTACTCTTTGATATGTTTTCTCTCGCTAAACATCCACAACTTTTGCTAGAGCCGTTAGTTATAGATGGTCCAGCTACAATTTTTTCTTTACCACAATCACACATTGCGTTCCAATACATTTTCTTCTTCTGAGTATCATATCTTTCTATAGATATGATTGTCCATCTTCCATACTTTTCTCCAGCTAAATTTAGGAAGTGCCTACCTGTTATTTTATTCAGTATTTTTTGTTTTCCCACTTTGTATCTCCAATTCAATATAACATTTACCTACTATTATATTATAAGATACGAATATAGAAACCTTTTTTATTTTTTCAAGAACTTAAATTTATAAACACCTATTCTCATTCTGTTTTCGAACTCTTTATATTTATCTCTAAAGACCTTTAAATCTTCGGGGAAATACTCTTTCCAAAGATTTTTAATCTGAGCATATCCAGCATCCCAAGAGTTAAGATGATATTTAGGATTATTCTCTGAGTATACTTTTCTCATGTTGAATGTTTTCCTAACGAGTTCTCTAGCCGTATCTAATACGTCTTGTGCGTCCTCTGACAAGGTTGTTTCTTCTAATAGGCTATAGACGTACCTATCGTCTCCGAACGTCTTAGTATCTTGATACATAAGGTTATGTCCGTTATTGTCAGCTAGTTCTTTCATTTCGTCATTTGACATAAAGAAGAAGTTATTGACTATATCCCACTTCTTATCCTTATACATTACATTTCTCAATGATGACTGTTGAGAAGAGTTATTGAATAGGGAATATACGATAGCATCGTTGTTCCATTGTTCGTAATCAGGATGTTCCGTGTCTGGTACTAGGTATTCATCTTTATCATTTATCCAATTGCCTTTAACACTTTTTCTTGCCGCGAAAATACTTACGCACTTTAAAAAAGTTTTGGAATTTACAAATTCCTTACCTACATTTCTCGTTATTCCTCCATTTAGGATATAGACAGATTGAGCATTTTCATAAACATTATTAGAGTGAGAAACCAATGTAGAGAAAGAAGAGGCATCAATACCATAGCCCCATTTAGTATCTTTACATTGTGTGTATGACGACATTTTAGGAAAATCAACCATATCATATTTATAACTTAGCCATTTCGACATAGGTATAAGTTTATCCAAATTATATATATCTTTATCTCTTGTAATTGTTGGTTTAAAATCATCTCCTATTTCTGAAATTTTTATTGGCAAAGACTGTCTTTCTTCCTTACCAGATATCCAAATAGAACAATCTATTCCCCAAGCGAAACTCACCCCATCGAAATGAGAAGCATTAAACAAAAATCCATTTGCATATTGGGACTTAGTATAAAATTTCTCTCTGAACTTTTTAAAAGATGACCCTGTCTTGTACAGAGATTTTGCGTATAGACATATATTGACATTTTTTAATTCATTTAATTCATATATCTTATATAAAAATTGAGTATAGAGTTGAGAAGAAGCTCCCCCGTAACTCTCTTTCTTCATATT
>SDBT01009664.1_pt1 | contig 15625 bp, 17 predicted proteins | sample 2277101 | NCBI WGS metagenome assembly SDBT01 (sample SAMN10404973, study PRJNA504765) | marine sediment metagenome | isolation source: marine sediment core GS10_PC15, 103 cmbsf | place: Arctic Ocean: Southern Knipovich Ridge | collected 2010 | reverse complement strand
CCCTGATTTTAGCCCCCAGTTCACCCAGTTTGACCCCGATTCAGCCCCTAGTTTTTCCCCACTATTTTTTTGGACCAAAACAAGACCCATAAGGATTAAGCCCCAAGATTTCTGGTGCAAGCTTGAATATCAATCGGATTTCTGGTGAGAAACACAACCCAGTGTGTTACGCTCTTGACCAAATAGCACACGACCCGAATCAAGGAGGCACACGATGCCTGCTCCACTATTTGACCCCGCTGACTTCGGCTTCTTTGCAGAAGAAGACTTCAGATTCTTTCTCCAGAACGAAAAAGCCCTCAGTTTTGCCCTCTCCAAATACCAGGAGAAGCTAACGCACGCTGACGCAAGACTCAGAGAGATAATGTACGTCCGTGACCATTCTAGAGACGCGGAGGAACAAGCGTTCTGCACGCGATGGATACCGTACCACCAAGACCTCTGTGCGAATGCTGCGCATAGAACAGATTACTTGTCAGCGGCATTAGCTCTGTTGACAACAGGGAAACTCCCGCTGGACACGGGGGAATGCACGAGTAGAGAACTGCATGCGGCTAGGAATTTGCTGAAAGACCCGTTGAATACCACCCGGGGTGACTGGTACGATAACGACGATAACGACGATAACGACGGGTACAACGGGTACGACGGGTACGACGACGGGTACCCACCTGGGTGCTAGACTCTTGGCTAGACTCTTGGGTAGACTCTTGGCTAAGCCCTTGGGTAGGCCCTTGGGTAGAGGGTTAGCTATAGGGTTACGAACTCGCCCCCAATTTGCTTGGCTCTCTCAAGGCATAAAGGACAGCACGTCATGGCCATACAAAGAAATCTACCATCGTGGGCTGATGCTCTCACGGACTATAAGATTCTTCGCCGACCGATGGACCCAGAAGATTGGGCCGAAATCTTCTATGAAGAAGGCGTCATCCACATTCAGACTCGAACGTGCCTGGTCAACCAGCTTAGGGCTCTTCTGCATGAGTGCCTACACTGGCGATGGCCTAACCGGAAGGAAAGTGCCATTCTGACACTGGAGAAGAAGAAGTGGGAAGCCCTGAGCCCCGATGAATTGCGGGCGCTACTGGATGCTCTATACCCGGGGGGTGAGTAACATACATGCTTACTCATCAAAGATACGCGCTGTACCCAGAGTCTGACCCAGAGTCTGACCCAGAGTCTGACCCAGAGTCTGACCCAGAGTCTGACCCAGAGTCTGACCCAGAGTCGGACCCGGAGTTTGACCCGGAGGAAGTACCTGATGTGTGAGCACGGAGACACGGTCCGGCTGTTCTTAGGCCAGCCCGTCGGAGTAGACCGGTGCATTGTACCTTTGGTAAAGGCCCTGAACTCTGCTAGGTTGCGGACTATTGCCTCATGTTGTGGTCACGGGTACAGACCTGGAGTTATAGCATTGTCGGACGGACGTGAGCTACTCATTTGTAAGGACTACGAGACGGCGAGGCTTGCGGACAGTGTTTTCCCAGATATTCACGGGCAGAAGCCCAAGGAGTACCGAGATGAAAAGCGAGAATGATTATCCCGACCACTGGGCTATTCTGGTTCGGAACCGGAGCAGTGGACCCGCCAACGACTGTGCCTTCGACAAGGAGAATCCCTGGGGGGATTGGAAACGGTACGATCGCTTCCCCGTTACCACAAACCATACGATGGCCGTGGCCGAGCTTCGATGGCGTCGTTACCGGAGGTGGATGGTGGAGAACCCCAAGACATGCAGGGCATGCGTCGAGTACAAGCTCAAGAAGTACGTGACGGAATAACTGAATCCGGAGGAGGACTAGATATGGTACGCAAATTCGTGCAAAAGGTGGAAACCAACGCGTACGTCACAGACGTACTATGTGATTCTTGTGGGAAGTCATGCAGGTCCGTGTTCAACCCCGAGAAGTACGAATACGCAGGTATTCTTGCGGATTTTAACGAGGGACCTCATGCTGGGGACCGATGGAGGATTCAGCTGTGCCAGAAGTGCTTCTTCGACTTCGTACAGGAATTGCTGGTGAAGAAGTTGGGAACAGCGGAGTACGACTCGGTTATAGACCCTGTACCAAGCACAATTGATGAGCTGAGGACGTTCTTTGCGCACAGGGCTGAAGGCGACGTACCCGACGAGTTCTGTTAACGACACGTACCCGACGAGTTCTGTTAATGACATACATGTGTACGACATACACGTGTACGACATACACGTGTACACACGATAGGAAAGAGAGCGAAAAACGCTATGGGCAGCGCGACCACGCTGCGAACTAGTCGCAGCGCTAGTCACTGAACAAGGAGAACACTGTATGATTAGTTCTGATGAAGTACTATCCTGTCTTCTAGAATTCCTGGGTGCTAAGACATTGGGTCAGGCACGGGATAGACTGGGAGCCTATGACTATGATGAATGGTTTGATCCAGATAGGAAGATGAAGAAGCCAGAAGACATCTGGCCTGAGCGTGAAGCCAGGACTATATTTGTACTGGGTAACATGGGGTCATCTGAGTTCACCCTGTATTGCCCTTCACGTGTATCCTTAGGTGCTTGTAAGGTAGGAGACATTATAGCCTCGTACGAGCCGGACGGGACGCCCACAGACATAGGAGGGGGCTGTCAATTTGGAGCCCTGTACACTGAGCCCCATGAGTACGCACCACGCCGATATCAGAGTACCATCCTTCCCCTATGTGAACTCTTCGAGTTTATCCTTGACAACAAGTCAACAGAGGGCTAGAATCCCCACCGAGGTAGAACATGGCAGAAGGATTCGCACTAACTAAGTGCTGGAGCAAGTGCTGGAGACATCGGTGCAAGACTGGCATGAGACGGTGCCGTGCAAGGGACAAGGCAAGAGCCAACCGCAGGTACCGCCGGATTATGAAGCAGAGAACAATTCGGGATGGGGACAACGCTGTACCACCCCGTATCGACTCTGGATGGGATGTAATCTAAGATGGTGAAGAAAGTAGAGCTTCGTACCTGTACGAGTTGTAAGGCAATCGGAGTCTGTTGGGGTGGACCAACCCCAGCATGGATGCCTGTGGAAAGGGACGTGTGTATCGACTGCGTGTCCAACATAGTTGGTCGTGACAAGGCCCTGAACAGCTACAAGCATCTGCATCCGAAGACGCACGAGAAGAAGAAGCGTAAGCGCTCCCGAGTCCGTAAGGCTGGGTAGAAGTTTGCGAATTGGCCGTACATTTGCTAGTGTTAAGTACATACGACCATTAGCGCGTACCTGTTGACAGACGGAAACTCCCTTAACAGGAGGCGCAAGATGAAAAGGATGATACTAATTTGGGTAGCGCTTTTGGCGTGTGCATGCCAGGGGTGCATAAGCATTCATAGTTCTGACCCAGGAGTACGGGGCGTAAATGAATGCTATCAGACCCAGGTAACAGTTGTAGTCGAAACTTCCAAGGGAAGGGGCGCATTCACAGCTGTGATCCTAGAGGTCCAAGAGGACAGAACTTTCTTCCTCACGGCTGCACACTGTGAGCCACCGACCATGTTCTATAACCTAGTCTTCACGTACATGGGCAAGGAATACGCAGACCCGGATGCCAGGTTCGTTCATCTCGATGAAGATGAGGATCTGGCTCTAATCGTTTCTACCCTTGTCATTCCAGGATCCAGAGCAGCAGTACTAGCCCAGGAGCTTCCAGCTATAGGATCTACTTTGTATACTGCTGGGAATAAGTATGCTACTGGTATGTGGCCAGCCAGAGGGATCTATGCTGGTACCATAACTGAATTGGGTATGCCTGAATGTGGGCGTGCTACGATACCCTCACATCCTGGGAACTCAGGCGGGGGCGTGTTTTACGATTGTGAATTGGTAGGAATCCTATCGAGTGTAATTCAGTACCGTACAAAGATAGCAAACACTCCATTCACAGCTTTAGTAATGAGTGCTGATCTGATGTTCTTTGTACCATTGCATACGATTCGGAGTTACTTGGCTTCCTCGGAGGTCAGCAACATCCTGAAGTCCGGGGAGTACCCGGCACAAGTGGAGAGTCTGACCGTGTTCATGACGGTCATTCTGAAATAATGGCTGAAGCGCTAAAGTTCAACCCAGACCTGCTTCGTAAGCACTTGGACAAGCCAGCATGCCGGGAGTACTTCAAGGAGAAGTACCCCGGTGTGATGACTTACTATGAGCGCTTTCTTGAAAAGGCTGGACCTACGTGTAGTATTGTACGCAGCGCTCTCCAGGTTCTTTGGGCTGAGGAAATGACCAGTGCAAGAAAATCCTTTCAAGAATCTCTCGAATCCGGAAAGTGGAAGTCCAAAGCCGGTACCACAGCCTAAGGTAGAGCCTGAGGCTAGTGAAGTACCGGAGAAGACTGACAAACAGGAAGTCGGGTTGCCAGCACGAGTATTTCGTAACACTAATGAGTACCTGGTACAAGCTATTCAGGAAACTCACGAGTTGACCAAGGAGCAAGGTAAGCAGCTTAAGGACTACATGCAAAAGGCCCGTACTGGGCTCACTTTGCTCATGGCTCCTATGCTGTGTACCGAAAAGTGCCCATTCAAGGTGGCCAGACGATGTCCACTAGAGCTAGCGTCTATCCCGCTTCCAGCAGCTAAGCCCTGTCCAGTAGAGCACTCTGTAGTACGCCAGTATCGTGATGATCTAGCCATGGCCCTGAACGTGGACCTAGAAGGTGCCAACCTGGATGCATTCGATGCCAAACTCTTGAACGACCTAGCTGGTATCATGATGATGAAGACTAGGGCTGAGGCAGAGATGGCAAACAATCCACAGACAACCCTAGAGTTCAATGCTGGGTACACACCTAATGGTGAGGTGATGACTCGTATCATCACGAACCCAAGGATCTCACTGTACGAGAGGCTCACCAAGCTAGAAAGTACTATCATGAAGGAGCTGATGGCCACTCGTCGTGCCAAGTTCCAGGCAACAGGTAACCCAGATGATGCCAGTCGTGTAGGGTCTGATCTGTTTGCTAAGATGGAGGCTGCTGCAAGACGCAGAAGGCGCAGAGAAAACTCAACAGTAATTGATGCTGACTTCACGGTTAAGGAGTAACCCATGTTGTTCTACCTATCAAGACCAGCAACAGCACCGGACATGCTTTTCGTATCCATATGTCCCCCGGATCTAACTGGCTCATACATCGGGGAGGCCAAGAAAAAGGGGAGCTTCCTACTATCGGCACTGGGTATTACAAAAGAGATGATCCCAGAGCCCAATCAAGATCCAACTTTAGTACGAGTCATCGATCTCCCAAGGGAAACCATTGATCCTGCTATTCACTCTTTTATGTATTGTAAGTTGAGTGAGCAGAAACCATATCCAAGTGAAGAAGAAGTTCAGGAGATGTTTAATCCCAAGGAGTAACTCTTGCCTCCCCTTCCTAGACTAGAAACCACATTTGTATGGGACCTAGAAGCGTCTGACCTCCTACATGGTGGTCACCGACCTAAGGGGAATCCCCCGTCTATTACTCAGTTCGCCATGCGGAAGTACGAGCATGTCGGTGGCGATGTCATTCAAAGTGCGAGTGAGGTAGTTATAGGTGGTGGTAAGCACCGTGGGTATACTAACATACTTGAGAAGTATATAACACGGTTCAATGTAGTTACTCACAATAACATTCCTGACCAGTTCTTCAAGCAGTTAGTAGCAGACGGTATCTACGGGCCGTCTGTGCTCACGGAGTCCCAGTTCTCTCCCTTGAACAAGCAAGTACGTAACCACGTGAAGCATCTACTACAAGCAGATGGCCCTGCACCTACGGTTGCGGACTACATGTTTGAGATGAAGAAGGCTATCAATGCTGAGCTTGACAAGGGGAAGACTGTCAACCTCCTGAACTGGAATAAGCACATTGACACCCAGATGTTAGTACATGACCTTGGGCGTCAGGACCCAGCTCTCCGAGATGAGTTTGTTGACTGGTTGACTGGTGCAGAAGAGAAGGGTCTACGTATTCGGGGTGGTGAGACTGGCATTCATGAGGCCATGTTTGAAGACATGATGAAGAACAAGGACTATGTTCCTCATTTTGCTGACTTGAAGAAGATAGAACAAGCTCACTATGCTGGAAAGCCAATCGACAAGATGGGTATGGAGATCATGCAAGATCACCATGCCCTTCGTGCGTATGTAAATGACATTAAGCAGGTTGCACTGGGAGAGAAGGCAGCATCGGAGGTATGGAAAGATCTACCTGAGGAAACTCAGTCAATCCTCCGTCAGTATGAAGGAGCAGGTGAGAAGAGAGCTTTCGAGGTCTTCCAGGCAGTAGACGAGACGTTTTCTAAGAACATACATGCAAAGTCTGAAATACTTCAGCACTATACCCGTGTCGTGAGGAAGAATAGCGGTGAGGCTGTGGCCGCACAGGTATCCAATCTATCCTTCACTCACACAGGTGGTATCTGGGGTATGGACTCGGTTCGTGACATACGTGGTGAGGCTGCTGAGGCTGCTCATGACGCCCTCCAGGACACAGACGACGCATTCCGCTATCACCGTGAGTACACGCTCTCTGAGACAGCTAAGGACGCGCGTACGACGTTCATGAACACAGCTAAGACCACAAAGCACAAGGTGGCTCAGGCTCAGATTCGTGCCGGTAAGTTCGGTGAGGAAATGGGAGGGGCAATAACTAGTGCTGTGGATGACGTGGGAGCCAAGCTCACTAAACAGTCCCTCAAGGGTGGGTCAGTAGTAACCAAAGCTCTAGGGCGTCTATCAAGGAAGAAGTGGTTCGGTCCTGCCATTGCAGCTGCTGGAGCGCTGATGGTGGGGACTCGACTACATAGGTCAATCGCAAAGCAGTCTGCTGAAAACGACATCCCGTGGCAGATGGAAGACCGTATCCAGGCACTTCGTGCTCCGAATACTCAGTTCATGACACTACATGGCATCATGCCATCAAAGTATCCAGGGGCAAATATATCCTCATTCGGATCTGGGCGTGACTTCAGTCATCAATTGTATAACGAACAGCAGTTCGAACATCCCAATGTGGGTATGGCACGTCAGCTATTTGCACGTGAAGATGTGCAGAGAGCTATTGCATGGCGTAATGCTCAGAAGAAAGGACCAGTCGGACACTTCTCTCCTGTTGAAGCACGATCAGGTCTAATAGATCTTTCTGAATACTTGATGGAAGTAACTGACGCTGACACCATCGCTCTCCGTAGAGCGTGGCTTGACCGTGATATACCTGTCCTTGGTCCTATGCTACATAGTATCCAGAGTATGGTGTATTCTGGTGTCGAGACGTTTGGTGGTAGAGAAGTTCTCAATGCACTTACGTCACAAGTTAACGTTCGTTTGTCAGGGATTGATGCACCTGAAACAGATAGGGGGTCTCAGTATAGTATACCACAGCCTGGTGGAGTAGCTGCTAAGCAGGTAGCTATCGAGGCGCTTCGGGAGACTGACTTCCTGAAGTTGGATACCTCACAAGGTATGTCCTATGGTCGTTATGTAGCCACTCCAATGGCTAATGATGGCAAGGACATTTCTCGTATGATCGTAGCCAAGGGTGGGGCCATGGCGGTGAGCAATCGGTACCAGGGTGCCGAAGAGATGGCCATGAGTGCTGGTCAGGGAATCTGGCGTGAGCCTTTCTTCTGGGGAATGGCTGAGGCTAAGAAGAGGGGATTGCCAATTGCCTTCAGTCAGATGTCGAGAATTGAGAGTGTTTCGACTAAGCTGGACATTGCAACAGCCTACTCTGCGGGTGCTTGGGCACATTGGGGTCGTTCCCACTACGCAGGCTACCGTGACCAGAGAGCACGGATGAGTAGAATCCTATCACCTGGTCCCAAGAACAGTTCAACCACTGGTAACTACGGGAGCATCATGGCATAATGAGTAAGCGTATGGGACTCTCAATGATAGCAGAGCTTAACCCTCTCGCCCAGCACTTTGCTGGACAAGTGAGTAAGATCGGTGCATCTAGTACATCTAAGGGAGCTATCCAGTCGGTTATGTCCAAGTCCCTCTCTAGGGACGTTGGTGGTTTTTCTGCATACTTCCAGCATGGGGCTTTCATGCATGAAGGGCGCTGGATGACCCCGAACAGTACAGCACTGACAGAGCGGGTAATGGGTACACGTAAGCTCGCTGGGACAGTAGGCGGAACATGGGCGGGACTGAATGTCCTCGATCAGAATAGTAAGGTCACACGATCTGCTAACTATCTGGCTACAACAGCAGCGATGGGAGCAGCAGCCTACAAGCTCGGACCCATGGCCTGGAAATACGGAAACAAGATCGGTGGCGCAAAGGGTGCAGCTATCAAGGGGGCCACTATGATCCTTGGTGCAGTAGCAGGCGCTAACCGATTAGGGATGGTCTAATGGCTGGGTATAGAATAGCAGGTAGTCTTCTGGGTAGGGCCGTCATGGGCGGCAAGCGTGGTATCCAAGGTGCCAAGACTGGTATGAGCGCCATTCGTGGTGCAATGACAGCAGCCCCTGGTGGTTTTGCTAGAGCTGTTATGACCAGTCAGACTATGGCATTCACTGCTGGTGGTGGAGCCATGGCCGCAGCCACAGGGGATCCTGGATGGATAGGTGTTGGTTTCGGGATGGGAATGGCCCGGAGCTTAACAGGGAAGAATCTATGGGGTAGTGGTAGATTGGCCATAGGTATCGGGGCAGGTGTCCTTGCTCAGAACCCACTGGCAGTACCTATCGCTGCTGGAGCCCTAGGTGGAATGAAGATGGGATTCAAGTCTGCCATGGGTGGACAGACCGGTGGTCAGTACTGGGGTTCAATCGGGAAAGACGTAGGCAGGTACTATAAGGGATCGTTCCAGGCTCTAACTGGACAATCCCGAAAGTCATTCAGCACCTGGGCTAGTGTTCAGAACCCGTATTTCATGGGACCACTTGCCTGGGGAGCTACTCTAGCAGCACCCGCTATGGCGATGAATCTTGCAATGCCAAGTCCAACCCAAACGGACGGTGTATTCCCGGGTGGAGTAGGATACGCAACACCTGGTGGTCAGGGGATCGGGAACCACCTTAATACAACAGGACTCACTCTAGCCATGCATAAGAATAGGCATGGTGGATCGAGGATCATCTAATGCTGGGTATTGCCATTGAAGCTGGTCTCATCGGCTTTCAGTTCTTAGGACAGAGAGCTAACAAGAAGCTCTTCAATATTGCCCTACGTTCCGGTGTGGGTTCACTATCGCATGGCGGGAAGCAGGTATCAGGTGCAGCAGCTCGTAACCTAGCAACTAGCGCACTTGGTAACAAGAAACTGTTCAATCAACTATACGCATCTAACAGGGGCATGCTTAACACCCTTGGTAAGAGATCAGCACAGGGTGGTAATTTCGGGGAGCTAGTAGGTACAGCATACAACCCAGTAAACCCGATTGACTTTGCTGGTGGTTTCATTGGATCTGCTGGTAGTCGGATACCAGGTACAGTCCGCAAGCTCCGTCCTATGGCAGGACAAAACCTGGGGCGTAGTTACAGGATGGGTACTACGGTAGCCAGTGGACGTTTTAGTAAGGTGGCGGGTACTGAACTCGCCGTACACACAGCGACAAGAAACGCAGTGCGTGGCGCGTCTAACATGGCCATGGCCTTCACAATGCTCAGCCTCGGTGGTATGGCTGTAAGTTGGTTGCCAGGTATGTGGGATCAGGTTCCAGACGCACAACAGGAGCTTATGGCAGGCACGCAATACATTATGCCTCGGGTGGCGTACACCCAGCGGCAGCGTGGATTGCAAGCTATTCACATGTCACAAATGAACACTTACTCTGCCTTTGGGAACGAAGCATCTTACATGCATCAGTAACCAATTAACAGAGGACGTGCGACATGATGGATGCGCTGATTCGAGAGAACCATCACTGCGCAAATTGCCTACGGACTAAGAAGTTCGTGGGTTATGCCAGAGATGGGTTTATCTCTTGTCCGCTGTGTCGGTACAAGCTATACTTAAAAGATGAACGATAAACTCGATGTTGACCTTGGCTACGACCTAGAGTTAGCTAGTCAAGAAATGAAGAATGACAACCGTAGGTACGTCCCAATGGACGACTATGCGGGGAACGGCTGGGAACCTCTTGGTGCTCGGAAGGAACCGTTCTGTACTGCGTGCAAAAGGTACTACGCTTATATTCACGAGTTGGGTCTGACAAAGACTCCGTTCCCACCAGAGTGTGGTGGCGATGTCGTTAGCAGACTTCCAAGCCAGGAAGAGGCTGGACTAGATGACGAGGAATACGAGCTTGCACAGGTAATCTTTAATCCAGTCGAGTGGGCAAGGCACATGCTCCGATGGGAGCCATACTGGTATCAAGAAGAAATGTTGAGGTGTCTCAAATGGGATTCCCAGGTGTACATGGCAGACGGAACTATTAAGAATATTGCTGATATTAAGATTGGAGATCAGGTTTTAACCTATGATGAAATGAATAGGGTTACGGTCCCGAAGCCAGTAGAGGCTGTTATAAACCAGGGGATAAAGCCCGTATATAGAATAACTCTGGAAAACGGGGACCAAATTGAATGCACGTCTAATCATGAGATGTATTCTTGGTCACGGTGTGGTAAGATTAACCCCATGTTTTCTTGTCCGTCTTACAAGTCTTCGTATAAATCCGTAGACGACGGACTGTCTGTTGGAGACCGTGTGTTTGTCCTAAATAAGTTTGATAAATTTGGACACACGGAGAACGAAGACATGGCTAAGCTCTTGGGGTATATTGTGACCGACGGGTATGTGAAAATTAACAGTCGGGATTGTCTTGTTCAGTTTTCTAATATCCGGAAAGAATACGTTGATGAGTTTGAATGCTTGGTCAACAAGTTGTTTCCAGAAGACATAGTAAAGACTAGGTTCAAGGAGTCTCACGTAGCAAATAACGGTAGTTTGAAACAGGATACATGGTGGAAAACTGTTCGAGGAAGAGATTCTGGTCTCATTAAATTCCTTGAGAGTGTTGGCTGTACCGCTCCTAAAAACCGAGAGCATTCCCTCTTAGATTTTGCGTTCACGTTTTCCGAGCAGTCCTTGAGGGTGTTTATCAATAGGTGTTGGTCCGGGGATGGGTCAGTATACACGCATAAAAATGGAGTAACATCCCTCTCGTTTCATGGCGGAAATCAAGAGTTTTTGGGAAAGTTTAGGTTTCTCCTTCGGAAGCTAAGCGTTCAGACAACCAAGGTTTATAGAGAGTCTGGTAATAACGGTGTGTCAATTCAAGTCAAAAGAGTACCAGACATACTCCGGTTCTTTGAAGAAGTTGGATTAATTTTCGGCAAGGAACAGGAATCCAAAAAGGCCGTACAGTCTACTATAGCCCGGCGGCAATATGGTAAAAGGCGTAGGGTTAAGACATCGTCTAGATTTAAGATCAAGACAATAGAACCCATCGGGAACCATAGTGTCTTTGACCTAACCGTTAAAGACAGGCCAAACTTTTTTGCTAATGGATCTGTTGTACATAACTGTTCCGCGCAGTTTAAGGTAGCACGAGCAGGTCGTCGTATAGGCAAGACAGCGACAATCGCTCTCTACGGGCTATGGTTCTCATTAACTCACGCCTCCAAGACAGTTCTTGTCGTAGCTCCGTTCCAAGCCCAGGTAGCAAAGATCTTCCAGGAGATCGACAAGTTCATTTCCATGAACTCAGACCTGGGTAAGTCTGTTGAGCGTCGAGTCAATAGCCCTCCGATTAAGCGTATCTTTGCCAACGGCAGTATGATCATTGGATTTGCCACAGGTAAGAACTCTGGTACGAACTCCGACCAGATCCGTGGTCAGGACGCTAACCTGATCCTCATGGATGAGCTTGACTTCCAGAACGACTATGAGATCGAGACGATCATGGCTATCATGTTCACCGATCCTGAGTGTGGTATCTGGGCATCTAGTACACCCAAGGGGTGGAGGCGTAAGTTCTACCAGCTATGCACGGACAAGGAGATGGGATTCAAAGAATTCCACTATATCTCTAAGGAGTCTGTCCGTCACACCATGAAGGCTGAGAAGCTAGCTCGTGCCATTACCTCTGAGAACGGGTATATGCATGAGTACTATGCGGAGTTCGGTGAAGAGGCATCTGGTGTCTACAGGTCTGACCTGGTTGACCAAGCACTTCAGAATTATCAGCTATCGAAGCAGAGGCCAAAGAAGAGCGGCAACAGGGTTATGGGTGTGGACTGGAACGCTCATGCTGGTACTCACATTGTTATCGTTGAGTGGACAGGTACGCACTACAAGTTGGTTCACAAGACGATTGTACCCAAGTCTGAGTTCACACAGCTCACAGGTGTGGAGCGTATTATTCAGTTGGACGCCCTATGGCACTGTGATCATATATATGTGGACGAGGGATTTGGTAGCACACAGATCGAGCACCTCAAGCGCACCGGCAAGCAGTTCCCGAAGACAGGACTGACTCACAAGGTTAAGGGGATTCAGATGGGCAGGACGGTCACAATCCGTGAGCCCGTCTACGGTGGAGAGATAAAGAAAAGCACAAAGCAGTTCATGGTTGAGCTTTCTGCTCACCAACTTGAAGAGGGCAGGATCATCCTTCCTGATGAGGAAGATACCCAGACAGTAATCGAGCCAAATGCAGCAGATCAGCCTAACGTGGGTCTGGTACAGCAGATACGTTCGTTCACTGTTGTCCGCATGTCATCTTCTGGAGCACCTATCTATTCCCAGGAGGTTGACCATACCCTCGTAGCATGGCAGTTGGCAATTCTTGGATTTATGATGGAATATGGTGGACTTACCCTTACCGACTATGCTACAAGGATAGGGACCGTACCACCTCTAGAAGCACCGAGAGAGACATCAGACCGTGTTGATCGCAAGAAAACATCTGTCGTATCCGTCCAACGATCTAGGACTGTGCCTATGCCTCGTACCGGTGGGTCATCTGTTGCCAGGTTAGGGTCACCTGGTTATAGGATTGCTGAGACACAGAAACAGCGGGCTAAGATCAAGAGGGACTTTGAAGCCGGAAGGCTCAAGCCAATGAAGAAGAAGTACGTAGGCAGGAGGAAGTTTTAATGCCGCTCTTCAAGAAGGATGTGGAATATACCCGAACACGAGATATCTCGGTATTTGTTCCAGACGAAGAGGCACCAGAGGCAACCACGCCAGTAGAGGACGCTCAGCAGATCTATGCCGAGCTAGATGAGGTTATCAATCGTGCCAAGGCATCGATCGACAGTCTTGTCCCAGTTGCCGAGGCTTACTCGATCCCAATCAACCCAGACGAGAACGAGGTACGTGCTGCTCACCTACAGACAGACGGAGACGGTGAATCCATCAAGTTCCAGGAGTTTGCCAAGGCACTTCAGGTTCTGTCTGACGCACAGGCTGACTATCTCGACCCTACACTCGATGGTCTTGGTATTGGGGATAGCCGTAAGGTAGATAGAAAGAAGCTCGGACGAGCAAAGAACGATCTTGATCCCGACAAGGCTTGGGAAGATGACATACTCGATATCGGTAGTCAGGCTCTCATCCTGTGGGCGCTCAATGGACTGAGCGGAATGTTCCACTCAACTGACCACTCAACTATAGTAGCAGGAAAGTTACCACCCGGGACTGAGTCTGGCGGTATCATTCAGCAGATCATCATGGCTATGCTCATGATGAAGTTCGTACAGGGTATGTCAGATAACGCCATCTCCAACTATGAGACTATGGTTAACACCGAGGCCGGGAACATGGACTTCGGTCCTATCTTCAAGGAATTCACCGAACGTGCTGGTACCCCTCCTGACTCTGATGCATATCGTCAGTTCCGCGCCAGCATGTACGAGTCGAACTCAATGCGGCTCGTCAATTACAGTACGAACTACATTTCCAAGCACATTGGTGATGGATTCGAGTCATGGTGGGCTTACCTTGTATCTCGTGATCTCCATGAACAGGGGCTCAGGACACACGACGCAGGTGATATTTACATCAGCGGGGAACAGGGTATGCCACCGGCTCATGCCGGTGTCGTAACACAGCAGACAGCTACCAGTGGTGCGGTACTAGATGCCATGGGCGGTACACTGGGCAGAACCATGGGTGGACCAGAAACATGCTGCTTCCTACGCTGGCTGGACTTGTTCAAACTCGATATTCTAGTGATCATGCGTCAGATCATCCAGATGGCATTGTACGCCATGGAATTCAACGCTGCACAGTCATTCGAGTGGTACAAGAACCTTGCAAATTACCCCTGGCGTGTTATCAGTCAGAAGGCTCTGAAGGCCCTCGATACGTTCTTTGAGAAGGTAATGAAGCAGGTACTTGACGCCTTCGATATCGAAGGAGAGCTTTGGAAGATCATACAGGCTTGCACTCCTGTTAACGAACTCATGGGGAGCGTGCTGAATATGATGGAGTACATCAAGTCGTGGTACACTGACTTGATCGGAGCTATCGGTAAAGAGTGGGGAGAGTACGCTATCTCTCTAGGAGCAGGTTGGGAAACGATGTTCGAAATTCGTAGGGCTAAGGAGATCCTACTAGCTCTCGACCAGATGATTGCATTCAAGCAGCAGCTAGAAGAGAGTGAAAGTGTTAGTGAGGATAAGCTCACTGGCGCTATTTCCAAGGTACAAGGTTTCATGTTCGAGCATCATATTCCTGGAACCGACACGGTTCAGGTTGCTCATGACCTTACACAGGAAGCTGTCGAATGGTGCAGGACTCTTGGGGACTGGGACAGAATCAAATCAACAATAGGCTTGGGAAACAAGACTACAGCTTAGGAGCAACCGTATGAAGCTACTTCGAGAGTACAGGACATCTGTAACCGGACCTAAGAATACGACCGGTACTCAGGCTGTTGCAATCAAGGAGAAGCCTAGGGTCCGACCTAAGGTTCTTTCCTATAAGGGTGGGAAGTACGGCCTTGCTCATAGAGCTGGTTGGCGTGAGAATGTATACGACCTTGGCGAGATCAACCGTGCTGCTGACGTAGAGAGCGCACTACTCAACTCGTTTAAGCGGCACCGGGAACTGTTCATGAAGGGTAGTTACTTTTTGTGGTCTAAGAACCCACGTGTTCTCAAGGCTGTCAAGAACCGTATACGTCTCATCGAGCTATTCTCTCGTAGATCATTCAAGTCCCTTCTCCGTGAAGTAGCGTTCAACCTGATCAAGTTCCACACGGCATTCATCTATAAGCGTCGTGATGCATCTCGTAGTACAGGTCGTGAGACACGGCTGTTCGGAAAGAAACTCGAACCAATTGCTGCCCTTGAGGTAGTAGACCCATGTTCTATGCAGGTCCGACAGAACAAGTCTGGTGGGATCAATGGGTGGAGACAGTATATTCCAGAAACAGGTGAAGAGTCGATCTTTGAGTGGGACGAGATCATCTGTATCACCATGGACCGTAAGTCTGGGTTCGTCTTTGGAACTCCATACGCCATTCCAGTACTCGATGATATTCTTGCACTACGTCGGCTTGAGGAACTAGTCGAGATCATCACAGCCAAGCATGCATTCCCTCTCTACCAGTATAAGGTAGGAAGCAAGGAGCATCCCTGCTCCGATATCATCCAGGACAATGGCACCAAGATCTCTGAGATTGACATCGTACGTGCTGAGCTAGGGGATATGCCCACCGAGGG
>SDBT01009663.1_pt1 | contig 15626 bp, 10 predicted proteins | sample 2277101 | NCBI WGS metagenome assembly SDBT01 (sample SAMN10404973, study PRJNA504765) | marine sediment metagenome | isolation source: marine sediment core GS10_PC15, 103 cmbsf | place: Arctic Ocean: Southern Knipovich Ridge | collected 2010 | reverse complement strand
CTAAGTTAGTAAGTCGAAGTTTTCTAACTTGCCCTGCCCGTGTTCCAGTAGCTACAACTTTTCCACCTTCATCTCCACCTTCGGGTCCCAGATCAATAATATAATCCGCACATTTGATAACATCAAGATTGTGCTCGATAACAATAATTGTATTTCCCATTGAAACCAAGCGATGAAGCACATTCAAAAGCTTTTTTATGTCATCAAAATGCAGACCTGTTGTTGGTTCATCTAGAATATAAAGTGTTTGTCCGGTACTGGTTTTACTAAGTTCTCTGGAGAGTTTCACTCGTTGAGCTTCACCACCGGAAAGCGTTGTTGATGGTTGACCGAGTTTGATATATTCTAATCCAACATCAATCAGAGTTCGTAACTTTTTGTTTATGGCTGGAACATTTGCAAAAAACTCGATTGCTTCCTGAACATCCATATCAAGAACTTCAGAGATATTTTTTCCTTTGAATCTAACTGAAAGAGTTTCTTTATTATAACGCTTTCCTTCACAGACTTCGCAAGTTACGAAAATATCCGGCAGGAAATGCATCTCAATTTGTTTAACTCCAGCACCTTTACAAGCTTCACATCTTCCACCTTTCACATTGAAGGAGAATCTACCGGGTTGATAACCTCGCAACTTGGAAGCAGGAAGTTGAGCAAAAAGATTTCGGATAGGATCAAAAAGCTTGATGTAGGTTGCCGGATTTGAACGGGGAGTTCTGCCAATCGGCTGCTGGTCTATGCTGATAACTTTATTCAGAAATTCATAACCGGTTATTTTTTCGTATTTTCCTTCGCGGATATGAGAACGGTTGAAAGTATTTGTCATGGCAGGATACAGAATTTGATTTATCAAAGAACTTTTCCCGGAACCGGAAACTCCAGTTACGCAGGTAAAAAGTCCAATAGGAATTTTCACATTAATTTTTTTCAGATTGTTTTGTTTTGCTTCGATAATCTCGATAAACCTGGTATCCGGTTTTGCTCTTAAAGACGGATAATTTATTGCAAGTTTTTTTGCTAAATACTTGCCTGTGAGCGATTTTTTGGAAAGTAAGATTTTCTCTAATTTGCCCTGAAAAACAATCTCACCACCATAAATTCCTGCTTTCGGTCCAAAATCAAGAATCTCATCAGATGAGCGGATCATCTCCTCGTCGTGTTCTACCACAATGACAGTATTTCCCAAATCCCGTAATTCCTGCAGCATTTTTATCAATCGTTTATTATCTCTTTGATGGAGACCAATACTCGGTTCATCTAAGATGTACATCACTCCAACCAAACTGCTTCCAATCTGGCTGGCAAGCCGAATTCTCTGAGATTCGCCACCGGATAAACTCGGAGCTTTTCTATCCAATGTGAGATAATGCAATCCTACATTGATCAGAAATGAAAGACGGTTTTTGATTTCTTTCAGAACTTCATAAGCTATGATTTTGTCGTTTCCCACAAGCTGGAGATTCTCAAAAAAAACTTTAGCTTCAGAAATAGAAAGATTTGTGATGCGATCGATGCTGGTATTAGCGATTTTTACAGATAGACTTTCTTTTCTTAATTTCTTACCATCACAATCGTTGCAAGGTTTTGTGCTGAGATATTGCATATAATATCTTTTCATATACTCGGAATTGGTATCATTCATTCGTCGTTTCAAGGTTGGAACCAATCCTTCATAAGGTGTATGAAATTGACCGGAACTATTTTTTGAATACCAGCTTAGCTTTATTCTTTTTCCACGAGAACCGTATAAAAGAACTTTTTTTGTCAATTCGGATAGCTGGTTCCAGGGAGTGGTCAAAGAAAAATTATATTCTCTGGAAAGGGAATGAAGAATTCTCATTCTCCAACTGCTGGTTTTCTTATTCATAACTCCCCAATGAATCACAGCTCCATCCAAAATGGAAAGTTCAGGATTTGGAATAATCAAATCAGGATCGAATTCTAAACGTGAACCCAGACCATTACAGGTTGGACACATTCCGATGGGACTATTAAAAGAAAAATGTTGAGGAGTCAGTTCAGGATAACCAATCCCGCACTTTGTGCAGGAATTTGATTCTGAGAGGAGTTCGGTTTTTTTCTCATCCACAAAATCTACTTTGATATAACCGCTGCTGAGCCTTAAAGCGGTTTCTATCGAATCCATTAAACGTGTACGAATTCCATCTTTTAAAACCAATCTATCAACAACAATATCGATGGTGTGTTTGCTTTTTTTATCCAAATGGATTTCTTCGGAAAGGTTGTGGATTTTTTCATTAATTTTGATGCGAACAAAACCTTCATTCCTGGCTTCTTCAAGCTCTTCTTTGTGTTCACCTTTCCTGTTCTGAACAATCGGTGCAAGAATCTGTATCCTTGTTTTTGGAGGATTCTTCAGAATCTGGTCAACTATCTGGTCAACAGTTTGAGAACCAACTTCGTCTCCGCAGTTGTAACAAAACTGCTTTCCAATCCGAGCATAAAGAATTCTCAGATAATCGTAAATTTCTGTAATTGTACCCACAGTAGAACGCGGATTTTTGCTGGCAGCTTTTTGTTCGATGGAAATAGCAGGAGATAAACCTTCAATGTAATCCACTTTCGGCTTTTCCATCTGACCCAGAAATTGACGGGCATAAGCGGAAAGTGATTCCACATATCTGCGTTGACCTTCAGCATAAAGTGTATCAAAAGCAAGAGAGGATTTACCGGAACCGGAAACACCTGTTATCACAATTAATTTATTTCTGGGAATTCTGACATCAATATTTTTTAGATTGTGTTCCTGAGCTCCCTTGATGTAAATTTCAGTTTTCATTTTTTACCCACGAAAAACACGAAAAAACGCAAAAAAAATAATAAATAAATCTTTCCCATAAATTACTATTGAGCGCATTAAATTCTCGACATATTGATTTTCTCCTTCCGATCAGGCAACTGCCTGATCGGAAGGTGCTAACTCCAGAAGCTTCTGCTTCGGAAGGAGTAAGTGGTGTCGTGAGGCTTTCGGTTTTATTAGTATTTGTGAGATTCTTTTCTAATTTTTCCAATCCGGAATTCCAAAAAATAATTTGTTAAAGTCTTAAAAAACATTTATAAACTTCATTCAGAAATCCATAAAGTTATTTAGAGTCCATCCGTAAACTCACCCCCCAGCCCCTCAGTCAAAAGCCTGACACGGTCTCTTTGGTAAAGAGAGTGGAGAATAAAAACTCGAATCCTCTGGATTCATCAATGTTTCCCCTCTTTTACAAAGATATGGGTCTTTAGTCCGGCTTTGACGGATAGGGGAGTTTGAAATCGAAAAATCATACTTTACCCCGTTAGATAATTTGCACATTTTAAAGAATTTTTTAATTCATACTTTTTTATCTTACGGGATTTACGGATAAATATTAATCATGGGAGATTGATATCCAAAATTTTTTTAACCATTTCAATAGTTTGAATAATTTCATTTCTATTTCATATTTTCGATATATGAATTTATAATCGCTGTATCCTGATATGCTTTTAACTTTTCAAGGAGTTCGATTCCTCTATCTTCAGAATTGGCATAAACTGCTGCCTGATAAATTATGAATGGTAAATTTTTATTTGTTTTATTGAATTGAATTGCACCTTCAATAAACAGAAAACCTTGCTCAATATTATCGTTTTCGATAAAATAATATCCTGCTTCAATATAAAGTTGAGAAAGACCGGAATAGAATCTACCTTTATCTTGAATAAACTCAATTCCTTTTTCCATATATTTTATCGCATTAAGATAGTCTTTTTGTTTGTGATAATGTTGTGATGCTCGCATATACGCAGCACCATAATTATTTAAAAGACGAATCATATTATTGTCTTTATAAAGAGTTTCATCGAAAATTCCGCGGTAAGAATATACTGAATCAATGTTGGTTGTCAGTCGCTCTATATCATATTGAGAATCGCTTTGAGATGAAACGAGTCTGTCTATCATTCCTTCGTTACGAAGATAACTTTCAAAACCAATTGCATCTGGAGTAGTTACAGCAAAGTAGATCGGACGCTTTCCATAATTATCTTTGATGATCTGCAAAGTAGCCAGGTCTTTTACATACAAAATTTTTCCTTTTTTATATTCTACTTCCAGATAATCATTTTCATCTTTTCCTTTGATTCTCAGTTTTACATCTTTCGGCATTTGCATTGGATACAAAGGAGATTTTGGACTATCCTGGCAAAGATCGATAAGTTTATTCTGTTTTTCGATAGGTAATGGCTTTCCATGTTTGTCACGAAAAACGAATTCAATGCCTTCATTATCTCGAAGTTGTCTGATATACCAGCCTGTATTTAATAAGCTCAAGTTAGCAATCGTAATATCTTTTCGAATTCCTTTACATTGTTCGTTTTTGAATTTCAATGCTCTGGCAATGTCTTCTTTTGTTTTTTCAGTTGGGAAAACATCTCGAGCAGGATAGATATTTTCAGTTACGTTCGGGTCTGCTACAGCTTGAGCATACCAAACAGGAAAAGTATCATTATCACCATTTGTGAATATAATCGCATTCTCTTCCACACTATTAAGAATATTTTGTCCATAATCCAGAGCAATGAATTCTTTGTGACGGTCGTGAATATGATATTGAGAAGCAAAATTCAAAATTGGAAGTCCTAAAACCAAAATTATGATCAGGATAAAAAGCGGTTTGCTTTTCTTACGAAAATAGCTGATTAATCCTAACGAACCGATTGCCATCCAAACAGTCCAGAAATTGTAGGCTGCAACATAGAAATAATCTCGCTCACGAACTTCAGTATCAGAGAGATTTATCACGAAAACCATTGCGATGGAAGCCATGAAGAAAAACGAAAAGAAATAAGCGAATGAATGCTTGTTCTTCTTATAATGATAATAAGCTCCTCCAAAACCTAAAAGTGTGACAATTAAATTGGAAATTGTCTGGATAAATAATTGAGGTGTTCTAAACCATCTGGCTAATGTTTCAGCATGAAAAAACTGCCAACTGAAATACCGCAAAAATTGTTCTTTCATCTGAAACCAAAAAGTGGCTCGACGAACGAACATGCTGGTTGGACCGTATTGTCTTCTAAAAATATAATATGAAAACGCATCCCAGTTATAAGGATGACCTTCATTGATAAAAGGTCGGAATTCCGAACGAATATACAGGAAAAGATGCGTGCTCAATCCAACCAGTATCATAAGAAGAGCAAATAACCAGACTTTGGATGCAACTTCTTTCTTCAAATGGAAATATAAAATTCCGACAAATGCAATAGTAAACATATATTTTGCCAGAGCTGGTAAATGTGTGTTCTTACCGATTTCATTGAAAATAAGATAGATTATCAATAATCCGATTGTATAGATTACAGCTCTTGTCCAGAATTTGGAGGATTTAATATTGTCTTTCAATAACGGATAAAGCACAATAAACAGAACTGCCGGAGCTATTTGCAGAGAAGTTTGATGGATACTAAAACCAAGAAAGAAAATGTAGATTATCAAAATTAAAATATTCTGATGAGAAAGACCTTTAGATTTTTCCACCCAAACCAGTGTAAGCCAAATCACGAGATTAATAGTAAAAACAAGTCCTGCATAAACTTCTGCTTCGATAGCATTGGTCCAGAAAGTAAAGGAAAAAGCAGTATAAATAGCAGCCATAAATCCACCGAGATAAGCAATGTAAGCATCAGTTTCAGATTTCAGCCACATCGTAATTAATTTAACAGTGAACAGATAAGTGAACATAACTGCAAAAGCAGATAAAAGACCAGAAAGAAAATTTACAACTTGAGCGTGAGGAAGACCCAAATTAAAAATTGTGAAAAATCTTCCTAATAAAATATAAAAAGGATTTCCTGGTGGATGTGGAATGCCGAGAATGCTGCTGCAAGTAATATATTCGCCTGCATCCCAAAAAGAAAGTGAACGGGCATGAGTTAAATAATATACAAAAAGGGAAACTGCAAAAATCAATAATGCCAATAATGTGTTATTTTTTTTATTTATAAAAGGTTGAGGCTTTAAATACATTTTAAACTCCATTATCTCAATAATTGATGGAAAATTGTTTTAGCTGAAAATATCGTCAAGAAATAAAAAATGGATTTTCTTTGGATAATTTGCCGTAACATTTATCCACGAATTATACCCCGATACAGTTTACCCCGTCCCGAATGCTTTCGGGACTGGGGTCGTTCCTCCTTACAGGGCAGGCGAATTAAGACGAAGAAATAAAATAATCAAAACTGAGTTTACCAACCTTGAAAAGGTTTAAGAGACTTTTCTTCCTGCTGAACCTTTTCAACGGTTAAAACTCCAGCTTTCCAACCTAACCGTTGAAAAGGTGTCTTTGAGAGATTTCCTCTGATTTTTTACCGTTCCGAAGGTTTTCGACCGTTAGGAAGGTAACCCCTCCATGTACCTCGCACTCTGCAGCCCGCAACTCTGTTTGTCTCCCTGAGAAATTCAAATCTCTCGACCCTACGAAGGGTCTCATTCTCGCTAACTTTCCGAATCTTATCTTCAAAAACTTCTCTGTAAGTAGCTTCGGAAAGTTCCCTGCTATTTGAGAGATTTCCTCTGTTTGTAAACCTTTTCAACGGTTAAAACTCCAGCTTTCCAACCTAACCGTTGAAAATGACTACTTGAGAGATATCCTCTGTTTGTATAACCTTTTCAAGGTTGAATTACCAGATTGCTGATGTATCCGTTTATCTTGGTGATAAAATGTAAAACTTGACGATAAAATAAATCTAATAATTTTCGTGACAAAGAATTTAATAATGTTTCAGGGAAGAAAAAGATGAAAGTAGTCCTGCTGGGAATTCAAGGTAGTGGGAAAGGCACTCAATCTGATTTATTAGTTGAGAAATTTGGTTTAGTTCATATTACTACTGGTGGTCTTTTTCGACAAAATATTAAACAGGAAACCAGGTTAGGAAAAATTGCCAAATCATTTATTGATAAAGGTGAATTAGTTCCAGATGAATATGCTTTTGAAATAGTTTCTCAAGCCTTATCCAGTGCCAAAGATGGTTTTATTTTGGATGGTTTTCCTCGCAATCTGGAGCAGGCAAAATTTTTGTTGAACAAATTCAAAATAGATAAAGTTTTCCTTTTAGAATTGGATGATGAAACTGCCATTAAAAGAATCTTAGCGCGACGACAATGCAAAAATTGTAAAAAAGTTTATAATATATTATTTCAGAAACCAGAAGTTGAAAATGTGTGTGATGTGTGTGGGGGAGAGTTGATTCTTCGGAAAGATGATAATAAACAGGCAATCAAAAAAAGGATAGAAAAATTTCATCATAAAACAGAAAAAGTAATTGAACTTTTTAAAGAGCAAAGTAACTTTATTACGATAAATGCAGCTCAATCTCTGGCAGCAATAAATAAGGAAATCATTTCCAAGATCAATTGAAAAATGGAAAAGCCAAACTTTTCGATTAAAGTGGAAAAAACTGCTTTAATAATTCTTAACTTATTTGCGATAATAAACATCAGGGTTTTATTCATTACTCCCTCAAATACTCTTGAAGCATTATTATTTCGTGGATACACATTTATTGTGATTTTCGCTCTTCTTTTCTTTCATGTAATAAGATTTGTAAATAGAGGGATTTCATCAGAAAAAGTAAGAAATTTAATTCCGGATATCATTTTTATCTTAGTAGCTATATTTATAAAGGAATCGGAAAGAGTTTTCCTGTTTTATCTTCTTGGACGGCAGACATTTATGTTCATCAGAGGTCGGGCTCTTGCCAGTTATGAAGGAAAGTCGCTTAATAGATTAGCTCACAATCCACCGATTTTTGTTCTCTCTAGTTTTATGATTGCTATTTTCATTGGTACACTTCTTTTATTGCTGCCCAAAGCTACTGTAAATGGAGAGCATACTTCTTTATTAGATGCGCTTTTTACATCAACATCCGCAACGTGTGTAACCGGCTTAATCGTGAAAAATACAGGTATGCATTTTTCACTTTTCGGAAAATCAATTATTTTGTTACTTATTCAAATTGGTGGGTTGGGAATTATGACCGTTTCCAGTGCTTTTGCTATGATGCTGGGTCAGAAATTAACTGTCAGTAGAGAAAATCTAATTCAAGGAGTGGTTGGTGAATCTAATAAAGTGGATATGCTCAGTTTGCTGAAAAGCATCTTTTTTGTAACAATCATTTTTGAGATAATTGGAGCTTTGCTATTATATCCCACATTTAAAAAATTGACCATAGATGGAGAATTTCTTTCAAATTTTGAAGTGATTTATTACTCGATATTTCATTCGATATCTGCTTTTTGTAATGCAGGTTTCAGTTTGTTTGATGATAGTTTTATTAGGTTCAGATCGAATTTTAATATAAATTTTGTAATAACTTTTTTAATTATTTTTGGAGGGATTGGATTTCCGGTTTTAGTTGATATAAAGAGAAACTTCAAGGAAAAATTCAGGTTTTCAAGGTTTTCACTTCACACAAAAATCGTTTTGTTTGGAACTGCCTTTTTGCTTGTTTTAGGATTCGTTAGTTATTTTATCTCTGAATATAATTATACAATGAAAAACTATAGTTTAGTTGATAGAATTTATTCTTCATACTTCCAATCTGTAACAACGCGAACTGCAGGTTTTAACACGATCGACACGAGTGCTTTAAGTAAACCTTCTGTTTTTACCTCAGTGCTTTTTATGTTTATAGGAGCATCACCGGGTTCAACCGGAGGAGGAATAAAAACAACTGCGTTTGTGATATTGGTGATTGCTGTTATTGCCATGCTTCGAGGTAGCAGAGATGTGAACATTTTTAAAAGAAAAGTAGCTGAAAGCATAATTAATAAAGTGATGGTTCTGATTACAATTTCCTTGACTTTACTTTCAGTTATGATATTTCTGCTATTGATAATCGAACCGTTCTCCTTTGAACAAACTATCTTTGAGGCTTTTTCTGCTTTTGGAACAGTTGGATTATCAATGGGAATTACACCTTTTCTCTCAAGTTTGGGAAAAGTAATAATCGTTATTTTGATGTATTTTGGAAGGGTTGGTCCTTTAACATTAATTTTCGCAATTTCAGAGATGAACGTAAAAACAAGTTATCTTTATACAGAAGAAAAAATAGGTATTGGTTAAAATGAGACTTGACTTAAGTCCGAAGGAATTGAGTTAAGTTGAATTAAATAAAACTTAAGTCAAGTCAGCTAAAGCTAACTTAACTCAAGTTTTGATTATGCTTTATTTCGACTCGTTGTTCCCCCGATACGGTCATTCTTCCCTACGAGGTAAACTTACGAGTCGATCAAAACAGAGGAGTAATTATGGCAAAATTTGCAGTAATTGGTCTGGGAAAATTTGGCATGACAGTGGCAACCACCCTCTTTGAAAATGGCGCAGAAGTCATTGCCATCGATAATCAGCAAAACCTGATCGATGAAATCGTGGGTAGAGTAAGTGTGCCCATAAACATGAATTGTACTGACGAGAAAGCTCTGAAAATGAATAAAATTCAGGATATGGATGCTGTTATTTTAGCTGTTGGTAACAATATTGAAGTGAGTGTTCTCACAAGTGTGATTCTGAAAAAACTTGGAGTAAGCAATATTTATGCAAAAGTAGATAGTAAAGTTCATGCCCGGATTTTGGAATTATTGGGAATCCAAAATGTCATTTTTCCCGAAGAGCAAATTGGAAAGCAATTAGCGAATTCTCTACTTTCAAGTAGTATTCTGGAATATATCGATCTCTCCAGCGGACACAGTGTAATTGAGCTTGTAGTTCCGGATATATGGGTGGGAAGAACTCTTCAAAAACTGGCGCTTCCCACAGAAAAAGGCGTAAACGTCGTGGCAATTAAATACACAGCAAAAAATGTTACTGAAGAGGGCGAGAACATTATTGAAAGAAGAATTAATGATATGCCAGGCGCAAATGATATTGTGAATAAAGATGATATCCTGGTTCTGATTGGACCAAAGACCAAAATTAATGATCTTATTAACGAAACGAGTAGGTTGTAATGAAATAGTGAATTAGTCAGTGTCAAAAAAGAATTAGACGCAGATTAACGCTGATTAACTATGAAAAATACTATGATGAAAAATAATTTTAAATATTCAGATATTACAGAGAAAATTATCAAAGAAGCCTTTTATGTTTACAATCAACTTGGCTCAGGTTTTCTGGAAAAAGTATATGAAAACGCACTTATTCTGAGATTGAAGAAATTGTTTCAAAATGTACAATCTCAATTCCCAATAAAAATATTCTTTGAGGAAGAATTAATCGGAGAATATATTGCAGATACCATAGTAGAAAGTAAAGTTATTATCGAAATAAAAGCAATTAAGAAATTATTACCAATTCATGAAGTTCAATTAGTGAATTATTTGAAAGCAACTAAAATGGAAGTTGGTTTACTTCTGAATTTTGGAGATAAGATGGAAATTAAAAGAAAAGTATTTTCAAGTAATTTCCGTGTAAATCATAACCAATCAGAGTAAATCAGCGTCAAAGAAAAAGAAATAGACGCAGATAAACATAGATTGAATATGATAAATTATGAAAAATGTTAGATAGGATAAACAGGAATTACAGGATAAAATTTAATATAGTAAATATCCAGTATATCTTGTTAATCCTGTCAAAAAAAAAGAATTGAGCCACAGACTAACACAGATAAAAAAAAGTCAGTGTTAAATCAGCTTGCTGTGTCGTAGTGTAACTAAGGTAGGTGAAAGTCAGTGGCAAAAAAAGAATTAGACAAGATGAGCAGGAATTACAGGATAAAATTTAGAATAGAAAATATCCAGTATATCTTGTTAATCCTGTCAAAAAAAAAGAATTGAGCCACAGACTAACACAGACAAAAAAAAAGTCAGTGTTAAGTCAGTGAAAGTCAGTGGCAAAAAAAGGATAGGATTATGAAAAAATCATTCACCTCAAAAATTCGTGTGATTATTCTTCTGATCTTTTTAATTTCTTTAGTTCAGGGAACAATACTTTTAAAATTAGTCACGAATTTCGACGATATAACTTTAAAGATGAACATTCAAAATACGGTTATTATCACGGTTTTCATTCAATTTGTACTTGCTCTGGTTTTAATTTTTTACATCCCTGTGTTCTTGAGAAAAGCATTTGCAGAGATCCATCAAATCTTAAAAGAAATTTCTCTGGGAAATTATCATGTTGATATTGATTTGGATAATTTCAAAAAAAGCATGGGTAATGAATTCTTTGCCGTGATTTTATCAATTTCCAAGATGCTCTCATCTGTTTTTAAATTTAATATCCTAAAAAAAGATAAAATTGTGGAACATCACAATCGGATCATTTCTGTGCTAAATCTTGCCGAAAATGGTTTTATTATTCTGGATCTGGATGGAAATATCATTTATATGAATGATGTTGTTACTGATGTTTTCCCGGCAATCAGTGAAAAATCTAATATGATAAATACGAACTTCCCGCCTGAAATCGAGAATAATGTGAAAAAATATATTATCAATGTTTTAAATGCCCAAACTAAACAGGAATTTCAACAATATTTCATTCCATCTCTAAAACATCATATCACTTTAAATAGTGCGATTGTTCGTGATTCTATTGGTGAGCCTAAAGGTGCTGTAATTGCTTTATCAAATTTAAAAAAAGTAATTAAAAAACTTTCTCCAGATATTTCCGAATGAAAATCGTTTTTAATGAAAGGAATAATCAGAGAATAGATAAATATCTTGCTTCAATTCAAATTGAAGAATTGTATTCACGTTCACAAATTGATAAATTAATTTTAGAAAATCATATCAAAGTTAATCAAGCTTCCGTAAAAAAAAGTTATGTTTTACAACCCGGTGATGTGATTGAAATCTTTATTCCTCCTTCAAGAGATTTATCCCTCAAACCAGAAGATATTCCTTTGGAAATTGCGTATGAAGATAATGATCTGGTAATCATAAATAAACCAGCTGGCTTAACTGTTCATCCTGCTCCCGGAAATACTCATGGAACTCTGGTGAATGCACTTTTATATCGTTTCAGAGGAAAACTTTCAACCAGGAATGATCCTTGCAGACCGGGAATTGTACACCGCCTGGATAAAGATACTTCCGGTTTGATTCTCGTAGCAAAAAATGATAGAATTCATTCAATGCTTTCCACTATGTTTCAGCAGAGAAAGATCGATAAATTTTATAAAGCAATAACAGTGGGTATTCCCAGAAAATCGGAAAGCACAATCGAAACATTTATTGAAAGAAGTAAAACAAATAGAAAGAAAATGATGGTTTCTGATTCCGGAAAAACTGCAATCACTCATTACAAAATTGAAAAGTATTTTGATTTTTTTTCATTAGTTGAAATAAGATTGGAAACTGGAAGAACTCACCAGATAAGAGTTCATTTTTCTCATATCAATTGTCCGATTCTGGGAGATAATACCTATTCGAGTATGAAAAGAACCTTAAATTTTATTCCTTCAAATTTTCATAAAAAGATTAAGGATCTTTTTAGCAATCATCTCCAAAGACAAGCTTTACATGCATTTAAACTTGAATTTATCCATCCGATTTCTGAGAAGAAAATTAGTGTTGAAATTCCTTTACCTGATGATATTTTGTATGCAATAAACTGGCTTAATCAAAACTTTGGATAAAGATAAATTTTATAATTTTCTTAAATTGCGATTGGGGTTGACAGATTTTCAATGAAAAATTCTGTAAAACTCAGTAAAAGAGTTCTGTAAAATAGAAGTGGAAACCGCTGAAGCGGTTATTGTATGGTTTATGTGATTTTTTGACCCACAGTTAAAACTGTGGGCTAATGCCATAATACATATTGAATTAACCCACAACTTTAGTTGTGGGAAAAAAACCATAACCAAAAGAAAATTTTAACCATTTCAATGGTTTTTGAAATTTTCCTTAATTTTGCAGAACTCATTAAAACACAGTAAATATTAAGAGGTTATAATGAATTGTGAAAATCAAAAAATAAATATACAAAATTGTAATTGTACCTATTCTTGCATAAAGAAAGGAATCTGTTGTGAATGCATCAGGTATCATCGTTCGCTGGGTGAATTACCAGCGTGTTATTTTCCAAATGATGCGGAGCGGACTTATGATCGTTCGATTGGCTATTTTGTTCAACTATATAAACAAGGTAAAATCCGCTAATGGAGATAAAAGTGGTTTTCTTATATTCACTCATTTTTTTAGCTTATAATTTATTTATAGGTTTTTTGCTGGTTTTCATCATAAAAATCTTTCTTTTTATTCCTAAGAAGAAATTATATTTTGGCGGAAAAAAAGTTCCATTCACTCCAGGTTTTGCCTTTCGCAAAAAAGATTGGCTCATTCAAAAATTGAGTTCACTTCTTTCAGATTTTTTGCGCGATTGTAGAGATGAAAAAGATGAAACAATAATTTCAAAGTGGGAATTGGAAGTTTTTAAGAAAACCTGGGATAAACTTGAAAGTATTGAAAACATAAAATTTGTACCGAGAATTGTTAAGGAAAAAATTCATTATTTCTGCTCGGTTTTAGTTTATGAGATTGTAAAGCAATTTCTAAGAAGTTTTGTTCCATATCTAATCAAGAATTATAAAGTATCAAAATATATTGATGTGCTTTCACAGAAACTTAATATGAATATGATTTACGGATATTTCAACAAATATATTTTTAAGTATATGCTGCTTTTTTCTTTAGCAATTCATTTTCTTATTGGTTTGGGAAATATGATTGTTTTTTTAATTATTCAATAACAGAAATCTTGTGATTCTCGTTCCCAAAGCCCTCTTTGGGAATGTAATAAAGGAGTCTTAAATGCGAAAATTAGTTTTAGTAATAATACTGCTACCGTTTTTTTGTTTTGCAGAGCAGTATTATTTAGATGAACTCATAGAGCTGGGATTGGAACGCTCTATTGAGATGCAGAAAGAGATATCATCTTATCAGAACTCGAAATCATTGTTGCGAAGCAGCTATCTTGGGATTTTGCCGTTAGCAAGTGTAACTGCAAGTAAATCAAAATATATTGAAGATGATTGGAATAGAACTTCCGGTTTTTCTTTAACTAAAAGTATTTATCTGGATGAGCCTACTTATTTTAATATCAAGCAATCTCTCATCGATAAGAAAAACTCTGAATTGGCTTTGCAGGAAGCAACCAAACAGATTGTTTTCAATATTGTTTCCATGTATCTTTCAGTTCTGGAATCGCAGAAAAGCCTGGAAATTCACACAGAGAACCTGAAGCTTCAGAATAAGATATACTCACAGATTTTAGCTCAATTTGAATCAGGTGAGAAATCCATCCTGGATTTGAAGCAGAGCAAGATAGATTTGATAGATTATGAAATAGCTGTGAATGAAGCAGAGAACAATCTTTCCAAATTACGCAAAGACCTTTTTTCCTATTTGAATGTTCAGGATAAAGAGTATGATTTTGCTGAACCTGAATTTGAAGAAATCGAATCTGAGCTGAAGTTCCAGAATAATCTTAATCTGATAATTCTAAAGAACGAGATAAAAAGCAGCAAACTTAGCCTGTTTCAGACAAAATTGAATTTCTTTCCAACACTCTATTTTTCATATAGTTACAACTATAATAACGCTGACAATGAAGCTTTCTTTGATTTTGATGAATATGATGATTCGCAGACAATATCGCTCAATGCATCTTATTCGATTTTCGATCTTCTGGATAAGCGAGAATCATTCAGCAGAACAGCACGAAATTTCAAGATTCAGAAACTAAGCTTTGAAGATACAGAAAAAAATTACAGGAATGAATTTTCCAATTTGCAGAAAGATGTAAAAACTTTGAGAAAATCTCGTGATTTATATGCAGAAAAATTAGAATTAGCAGAGGAAAACTTAAATATGGCACAGGAGCAATTCAAGCTTGGTATGATCAGTTTGATAGATTTGGACCGTAGCCAGCTTGAATATCGGAATACTCAGTTATCATTTAATAACCGTCATTACAGCCTGATACGAAAACAGGAAGAACTCAATCTGCTGCTTTCCAAAAAGATCTTAGGAAAGTGGTAGAACCGGAGAAATAGATGAAAAGAAGTGATGTCATTTTAATTCTGGCATTGATTTTAATTGGATATTTATCTTACAATAAATATATTCAAAAATCAGAAAAAATACCAGAACCGGTTTTTTCGGAAGAACAAGTTGTTTATCCTGAAGAGGAAGATAACGATAAACTGGAAATGCGAATTCAAGATAATGAAGAAATAGCAATTGTCAGACACAATGTAATTACAAAAGCAGTGGAATTAATTCAACCTGCAGTTGTCAGTGTGAATGTGACAAAAACGAAATATGTGCGAAGAAGGTTAAGTCACTTTTTTGGTTTTTATGATAATATTCCTTATAATATTGAGAGCATCGGTTCAGGTGTGATTTTCAATAAAAATGGATACATTATCACCAATGCCCATGTTGTGGAAGGAGCCACTGAAATCAAGATAATTTTAACTGATGGTCGTCAATTAGAAGGAAAATTAATTGGCATTGATAACGTACATGATATTGCAGTTGTGAAGATTCTCGGTAATGAACTTCCCTGGGCAAAATTGGGCGATTCATCAGAATTGATCATTGGAGAGTGGGCAATTGCTGTTGG
>SDBT01009662.1_pt1 | contig 15626 bp, 11 predicted proteins | sample 2277101 | NCBI WGS metagenome assembly SDBT01 (sample SAMN10404973, study PRJNA504765) | marine sediment metagenome | isolation source: marine sediment core GS10_PC15, 103 cmbsf | place: Arctic Ocean: Southern Knipovich Ridge | collected 2010 | reverse complement strand
GAGGCTGTCCAACAACCTCTAATTAGGCTGTCCCATACATACAGATTATACATTTGATGCTATAAATTACACAAGATTCTATACCTAAAGAGCCATTTTACATGTTAAGGGACAGCCTCAAAGAGTTAAATAGAACTAATTCATGAATTGGTGAATTAGCCCAAACAAAGTTTGGGAGGTTGCACCAACAACTAGTTAAAGTTTTTACTCGGGATGCATAATCTCGCTTTTTCCGAGCTTTGATACAAAACCTGTATGCCCCTTTCCTGAGGAGCCAAAAAGCCTGATCAAGCAGCGAACCCTGCTTTTCAGTGCGGTTTTCGCAGGCAGAAAAATCTTTCTGACATCCTTTTCCCCCGGGTTATTCTCCATTTCTTTTCGAACCATGTCAATGAAAGTAATCTGCAGCTCGGTTGAAACATTAATTTTGGATATACCATATCTTAAGGCGTCTTCTATGGTCCCCTCATTTTTTCCAGGCCTAATACCTGAGGCCTCCGCATCTTTCATCGTTTTAATAACCCCCGATGACCCATGAAGAACAAGAGGAATATTTGTCCTTGAAGAAATCTCATCAAGAAGTCGAATATTCAGGGGCTGTGTTCCGGCTTTCATTCCATGGATGCTTCCGCAGGCAACGGCAAGAGAATCGCATCCGGTCAGTTGCACAAACTCTTCCGCATTCTTAGGATCTGCAAACAACTTTTCAACCATTTTCTGTACAATTTCCGGCAGCCGCGCGGAGTAATCAAATTCTTTTCCTATTATTTCCCAAAAATCATCGATTCTTGGTATTTTTCCCAGTTCCGCCTCTACCGGAACATCACATGCATGTGCCATATCTACTATCATCTTTGTTATACGAACATTTTCCTCGAAGGCCTCCTGCGATTGAACATTTTTGTAAATCACTTCAAATGACGGTTTATTATCGCCCGACATCTTTTTACAGGCATCAAGCATCCCCTCTGTCCCGTCATACATGAGCGACGTGAAACCTGCGCGCAAACAGCGCACATTCTGATGGAAATCAGTACCATGGTCCAGGTGGAGCACCACCGGCACACTCGCAAGTTCTGCTCCTGTCTTTACCAGGTTTGCGGCGAACTCGAGACCGGCATACTTCAGAGTCCCCTGACTTACCTGAAGAATGACAGGGGCATTTTCCTCTTCCGCAGCCTCGATAATCGCCTGGACCATTTCCATGTTGTTCGCATTGAAGGCCCCTATTCCAAAGTGTCCCCTGTGCGCTTTCAGGAGAAGTTCTTTACTCGATACCAGCGGCATCCTCTACTCCATAAATTATGGTTTAAATACAAAACGGCAGAGACCGTTTAAAACACCAGACGATAAGTCTGAAAATGACCCCATAAAACAACAGACGACAAGTCTGAAAATGAACCCGGCATCTTTTAAAAAGAATATTCTGTCATGAAGTATATACTTAAATCATTATGTAATTTTTCATAAAAATCAATATTAAACCTGAATTTTGTCCCAAGGGTAAGTTTTTTCATAACGTCTTTTACAAATATAAATGAACCCGCTAAACCATTCCCCTTCAAAGAGGGCGGCATAAAATGCCAGTTGTAGAGCGTGCGCTCATAGGGATACAGGTACGCAAATCTGTCGTCATCGGTGCTGTAATACATAAGCCGAAATGATGCATCATATTCAGCGTTATTAAAAAAGACCATCGCCGAAAGCCCGGTTCCGGATTTAAGCCTCTCTCCGCCAGGGCTGCCAAGCCTGCTCTCTAAAGTCAGCGTGATATAATCATCTTCAGTGAACAGGTGCTTAAGGGAGGCCTTCGATGGAATCCTGTAAGACATCGCTTTAGGGGCATAATAGTGGTTATCAATAGCCTCAAAACTCTGTTTCAGTTTCAGGGTCATGGTTTTACCGAAGGGATACTCAAGCCTGTAACTGTAGGATAACCCGGTCTCTTCATACCCGGGATTGTCTTCCTCATAGATTTCATGATAAACATATATATAGCTACTGAACCTTTTGGAGCTCTTTGTGAAGTTAACACCGAACAATCCGCAGGCAAAATTATTCGACCCGTCCGGAAACTCGAGAGCATGGGGATTAATGAGATTCGGCGGCAGATAAGCCCCCCATAGAATTAATCCGACATTTCCAACCTTTTCCCGCACACCACCTGAGAAACCGAAAGCAGATGAATAACCGCCGTTAAACTCCGGGTAGTATGAAAGCTTCCTGTAAAAAGTTCCGGCGATTTCTCCAAAAAGCTCAACATTCCTGTATAATTTAAAGTATATATTGGATGAAAGCAGATCCTTTCCCCTGTAGTAATGTCCGGTCTTATCACCTTCATTAGAATCAAAATTGTAGTAGGGATCTATAAGCCTGTTGAAATGCGTGTATGCAGCCGTAGCCCCCGCCTTAAATCGATCCCACCTGACAGAAACATTTACCCCTGCCATGTACTCGGAAAGATTGTTCCTCTTCAACCTGGCACTAACACTCTCATAGTCAGGCTCATTCCTGATCGAAGACAAAAGCCTTGTTTTGCTGGAATAACTTTCCGGGAAGGGGTCTTTTATTCCCGTAAAATCATCATCATCATCTTCATTCGGAATTCCATCAAAATCGTTGTCTTTGTATTTGTAATAGTCACTCTCCCCTGCCGAACAGTCAAACCGGTTCCACGATATAAAAGGCCTGAAATACATATTCCGGCGCTCATACTCCAGAGCAACTCCTTCGAGCAGAACCGCCTTTGATGTTGTACCTTTGGGATATATGCCGTCCCTGTACCTTGCAACATCATAGTAGGGATTGGAAAGAAACAGAGGAAAAACACTCCCAAACAACAGGCCCTGGCCAAACAGAGGGGTGTAATTGCCAATTATTATTTTATTAAACCGGAAATAATCCTTTAAATATACATAGTAACTCCCTTTTTCATAGAGACCTCCGTCTGTGCTTTTAAAATACCCCACAGGATAGTATCCCGGCTCCCCGTAACCTTTAAAGAAGGCCAGATGGACAGTTATGTTATTATACACGTTATAATGAAAGGCATAGGAAAGATAGAGATTTTTATAGCTTATGGGGCCGCCGGAGCGGTAATAGCTTCTTACCCTCACATAGTTATTGCCCTGATACCCATAAAGAGTTAATATATTTAACAGGAACACCATTACGGGGAAAACATATCTTTTCAGTACTTTCACATTGTTTTCCTTTAAGTTATTCCTGCCAAAAAAATTTCAATTCAGGCTGTTCCTTAACATATAAAACAGCTCTTTAGTCACAATGCACTGTGTAATATATTGTATCAAAATTAAATTCTGTATGTATGGGACAGCCTAATATGAGGTTGTGAGAAAACCTCAATTATTGTAGTCCGGAATGTACATGAATTCAAGTTTAATTTTTTGCACTCTTGACATTTTCAAAAATTACGGTATAATTAGATGATTACTATCCACGGAGGTAAATAAAATGAAACACGAACGATTAAAACCAGCTTATTTTGTATTATTGTTAGTTTTCTTTCTACTTGTTCCTTCTCTTATCGCTTATGCTGGCGGATCCAAAGCACTTCAGGCCAAGCTTGATGAATGTAGTGACGAAAAAGATAAACTTGAAGCACAGGTCTCACAACTCGAAGCAGATAATCAAAGTTTAAAATCACAGTTAGAATCACTTGAGGCCCGGAAGGCGGCTCTTGAAAGTAAAATTGCTCAACTTGAAGGCCGGATTGCTGAAAAAGAGGGGCAGATAGAAGCTATTGAACAAGAAGCACCGGATCCAAGTATAGTTTCGGTGACAAAAGAACAAATTCAGCAAGTAGAGGCTGAAATAATTGAATTAAAGATGAAAAAAGGCGAACTGGAAGAAAGCATCCAGCAGATCAACAGAGAAATTGCTCGGTTAAAATCCGAAAATTATACCCTGAAATCCGAAAATCAAACAATGAAGTCTGAAAATCATACCCTTGAATCTGAAAATCACACGTTACAGGTTACCAATACCATGCTCTCCACCCGGATTCAGCAAATAACAGAGGAAAAAGAAGAACTGGAAATGGCTTTACGTGTATATGAAGGAATCCAGAAAGAAAGTATGCAGCTTATGGAGTTTGCCATTAAGAGGATCCATGAACTGCTCCGTGAAGAGATACGCACGGGTAAAGTTCGAGTTTTTAAAGGTCAATATGGAATCGTTCTGGATGTAGTAAGTGAGTATATGTTTGAAACGGGCAGTGTTGAAATAAACTATCACAGCAAAATTATTTTAAGCAAAATAGCCATCCTCCTCAATGAGCTGGACGGGTATTTCATCGGTGTTCTTGGCAATGCCGACAGCAAGCCAATAATCACTCCTTCACTCAAAGAGAAATATTCTACAAACTGGGAGCTTGCGAGTGTAAGGGGCGCTACAGTAACCAGGTATCTCCTGGAGAAAAGTAAAATAAGCCCATCAAGAATGGTTGCAATGGGTCTGGGAGAATTCTGGCCAATCGATGATAATGATTCCGAGAAAGGAAGGGGAAATAACAGAAGGGTTGATATTATTCTCCTGCCTGTTGATGTGGTCGCGGCTATTGTAGTAGGAGCTGAGATAAAGTGAGGTTTTTCACTCACCTCTATGTGTTGTATCCGGTTTAAAAACAAACTCCCCTGCTGCCCGGGGCTGCCAGCCTGCGGGCAGCGTATCATCTGATGAAAAAAACAGCAATAAAATGTCTGAAACGATAATTGTTATTGATCTCGAGACAACCGGTCTCTACCCCGGAAGGGGAGACATGATTGTAGAAATAGCCGCACTTCCTGTCAGAGATGAAGAAATAAAAACAGATGAAGCATTCGTTAAGTTTGTCAACCCCGAAAAGAGTATCCCGCCTGACATTACAAAGATAAACCACATTACAGATGAAATGGTTAAAAATGCGGAAACTATTGAGACAGTACTGCCTGATTTTCTTAAATATATACAGAACTACCCGCTTGCAGCGCATAACGCATCCTTTGATACAGGTTTCCTCCGTTATTTCATAGATAAGCTAGGTCTTAAGAGGATGGAAAATAGAATAATTGATACCCTGGAGCTCTCAAAGGAGCTGTTTATGAATGAAAAACATCACAACCTGGACGCAGTTTTAAAAAGGCTTGGAATACACTATGATAAAGAGACGAGACACAGGTCACTGACAGACACATCTCTCACCGCTCTTGCACTTGTTAAAATGAGAAAGATGCTTAAACATCGTTCAGTTAATTAAAACAAAAAGCCGGTTGACAAATACCAGCTATTTTATTAATATAAAAGTACTTATTTTGTAATTTTGGTAAGGTAATTTTTCCGGACTTTCAATTAAGGAGGTAACGGATGATACGAATATCCACAAAAGGGCGCTACGGAGCACGCTTCATGCTGGAGCTTGCAGTGAATTACGATCAGGGTCCCATGTTATTGAAGGAGATTGCAAAAAGGCAGGAATTATCAGAGGGGTATCTTCAACATATCGTTGATGCTCTGAAGGGGTCTGGCCTAATACATTCAAACCGGGTAGGACACGGAGGATATACACTCGCAAAAATTCCCTCAGAAATCACAATGCTTGATATTCTGAATTCTCTGGAAGGGAGAATAAATCTTGTAGAATGTGTCGATAAACCAGAAGTCTGCCACAGGGCTGACACCTGTGTGACCCGGGATATATGGGACACTCTCGGTTCACAGCTTGCTCAAACCTTAAAAACAATTACTCTTGAATCTTTGGTCAAAAAACACAATAAGAAAAACAAATACAATCTTGAATATGAAATTTGAGAGGGAATGCTCTTTCTCAAACTTCTGACATTCGCCTGCCCGATAAAAAAAACCTTAATAGAAAGGCTCTTTTAATGAGGCTCGAAAGGGAATCAGGAAGTATGAGGAGAATATACCTGGATTATGCAGCCACAACTCCAACGGATCAGTTAGTTATAAAAGAGATGCTGCCTTACTTTTTTGAAAGGTTCGGTAATCCATCGAGTTTTCACAGCCACGGACAGGAGGCAGGGAAAGCAATTGAAGACTCACGAAGAAAGGTAGCACTTATGCTTGGGGCAACCCCTGACGAAATAATATTTACAGGCGGGGGAACCGAGAGCAACAATTTTGCTGTTAAAGGTACAGCATTTAAAAACATGCCGCTGGGGAATCATATCATTACCTCTGCCATTGAGCACCATTCAGTTTTAAACTCCTGTAAATTTCTTGAAAAACAGGGATTTAGTGTTACCGTCATTCCGGTTGATAGATATGGAACGGTTGATCCAAACAGCATAAAAAAAGCTATTACAAATAACACAATTCTCATCTCTATCATGCATGCCAATAATGAAATCGGTACAATTGAGCCGGTATCAGAAATTGGTAAAATTGCAAAAGAGAGGAATATTTGTTTTCACACAGATGCTGTCCAGACGTTCGGGCATATACCTGTAAACGTTGATAAACTGGGCGTCGATCTTCTCAGCGCATCCGCACATAAATTCTATGGCCCTAAAGGAGTGGGCTTTATTTATATACGAAAGGGAACAGAAATTACCTCCTTTATGCACGGCGGTGAACAGGAGAACGCCCGCAGGGCTTCCACACATAACGTTGCAGGCATTGTTGGACTCGGCAGGGCGGTGGTGCTCGCTCAAGAAGGAATGGATGAAAAAATTAAGAGAATGACACGCCTTCGGGATAAATTGATTGAAGGAATTCTAAACTCTGTTGAAAACTCCGAACTTAACGGCCACCCTTTTAGAAGGCTGCCGAACAATATAAATATTTCAATAAGATATGTAGAGGGGGAATCTATGCTTTTGAGTATGGACCTCGCTGGGATCTCCTGCTCTGCCGGCCCGGCATGCAGCTCTTCCGCACTGGAACCCTCCCATGTTCTCCTGGCCCTGGGGAAAAGCCATTTTAACGCTCATGAATCTATTCGTTTATCTCTTGGTAAATACACTGAAAACAGGGATATTGATGCAGTGCTGAATATACTGCCCGGGATTGTTAAACGGCTCAGATCAACCTCAATGGCGCGTAACAGCGAAACATGATGGGTAAAATATAATGAAGAAAACAGTTCTGGTTGCAATGAGCGGGGGTGTGGATTCATCTGTCACAGCCCTTCTCCTCATGAGAGAAGGCTATAAAGTGGTGGGAATCACCATGCAGCTTCTTCCAAAAAACAGTGGAATTGACGGGCCTGACACATGCTGCGGGCTAAGAAATATTGAAGATGCAAAGCATGTGGCATCTCTTTTGAATATCCCGCACTATGTCCTGAATATGAGGTCACACTTTCATGAGAGTGTTATCAATAACTTTCTGAAAGAATATAAAATGGGGAGAACTCCAAACCCCTGTATTAGATGCAACCAGTTTCTAAAGTTTGGTATTCTTAAAAAAAAGGCGGAAGAGGCCGGGGCAGAATACACAGCAACAGGTCATTACGCGCGCATTGAATATGACAGTGCGAGCGGCAGATATACCCTGAAAAGAGGAATTGACCTGAGCAAAGATCAATCATATTTTCTCTATGTAATGAACCAGGATCAATTAAAACATACTCTAATGCCCCTTGGGTATCACACAAAAGCAAATGTGAGGGAAATCGCGAAAAAAAATGGTCTTCCTGTCTACTCAAAGCCTGAATCCCAGGAAATCTGTTTCATAAAGGGAAATAACTACAGGAAATACTTTAAGGAGACCGGTATAAACCCTGGAGCTCCCGGCCCGATTTATGATAAAGAGGGAAACCTGCTGAGCACGCACACAGGTGTCATGAACTACACAATAGGCCAGAGAAGAGGACTTGGAATCTCAGCTCCGACACCTTTCTATGTCACAAAAATCGATAGGGAGAGCAATTCTATTTTTGTTGGTAAAAGGGAGGATGTTTACCGCATGGAACTCACAGCCGGTGATGTTAGCTGGACCTCGGAAAGAGTTGAAAATCCGGTAAGACTGTATGCCAAGATTCGTTCACTCCATACCGCGGCTGAAGCGGTCATGACACCACTTGAGACGGGGGCCGTGCATCTGATTTTTAAAAAACCCCAGTGGGCCATAACACCGGGCCAGGCAGCTGTATTTTACATAGGTGATAAAGTTATCGGAGGAGGTACAATTACATATGGAGCATAGATCGTCAAAAGCCAGAGTTGTTGCGGTCTGTATAAGCGAAAATCGCGGCACAAAAAAAAGCAGCATCCGGCAGGGACGCCTTAAGGAAAATTTCGGCCTTGTTGGAGACGCTCATGCCGACAGCAATTCACATCGCCAGGTAAGCCTCCTGGCAATCGAAAGTGTAAAAAAAATGGAGGAAAAAGGATTAAAAGCTGTTCCCGGCATATTTGCAGAAAATATCACGACAGAGGGAATAGAATTGCTGTCTATGAAACCGGGATCGAAAATATCGATCGGGGAAAAAGCTGTACTGGAAATTACCCAGATTGGGAAAAAGTGCCATTCAGGGTGCGAGATTTTTACACAAATAGGCGACTGTATCATGCCGCGTGAAGGGCTTTTTGCCCGGGTTATCAGCGGAGGGATGGTTAAAAAAAATGATACCATAAATATTCTTACGGAACCATCCCTTAAAAACGATGCTGACTGATTAAATTAATTGCATGAAAAAAACAGAAACCCATCCAATAATAAGAATTAAAGGAGAAAGGAGAGAGCGCCTGGCCGATGAGGTAGTTACCGAAATACCCATCACTATTTTTGTTAATGACTTCGAATTAGCCACCATCCTGTGCACACCCGAAGACTTACTGGACCTTACAACCGGTTTTCTCTATTCGGAGATGCTCATAAAAAAAATTGACGATATTATTTTTATTGAAAACAACGAAAAAAAAGGCGTTGTAAGTGTTTCTATTAAGAAAAAAATCGACCCTTTAAAGAACCTGACGTATAAACGCTTAATAACACCGGGATGCTTTAATACCCGGTCATTGTTCAGTGTTTCAAGCACCAATACCCTGACAAAGATAGAATCATCTTTAAAAATAACCGGGAGAGAGATAGTACAAATCATCCGGGAAATGCAGCAAAGATCGGTACTATTCAGGAAAACAGGTGGAGTTCACACTTCTGCAATTTGCACCCGGGATAAGGTGCTTTTCTTCAGTGAGGATATTGGCAGACATAACGCAATGGACAAGGTTATCGGGCACTGTCTCCGTAAAGGCGTTTCAACCGATGATAAAGTAATAATAACAAGCGGAAGAGTTTCTTCGGCAGTTTTGCTAAAAATTGTAAGAGCCTCTATTCCCGTTCTCATTTCCCGCACTGCCCCCACTTCAGAGGCTGTCAAACTCGCAAAGGTGTTTGGTGTAACACTCATATGCTTTGCCAGGGGCAGCAGGTTTAATATTTACAGTAACGCGCGGAGGATAGTTTGATTATTTTAGGGAAAAACCCTGGAACTCGATATTTTACACCAGGCTTATTGAAGATTTACCTGATCATATATTTAATCCTTCTTTCCGGAGTGAACGCTTTTCCCACTGATTTCGCAGTACTGCGAAAAAGAAGTAAATCCGGAAGAGAAACAGCAGAGATATACGCTCTGCTTAAGGCCTATGGTGATCTTATTGAGAGAGTTAAAATAGTGGACGACGAGATAATCTTAACAGTCGGCGGGAAGGATATATATTACAAAGATGGAAAAATGCTATCAAAAGATAATCTTGCACACCACGCTGATTTTAATTCAATTTTTTATCAATACAGGCCGGGCCCTTTAAAAGAGATCCCCTCTCCTGTTGAGTTTCCCGCACGCCGGGCAAGCGATTTCCTGGACGCTCTGATCGGACCTACAGAAGGTGTGATAAGGGCCTCGAGCAGGTGGGTTCCTTTCCTGGGACGCCGTGTATTTATACACCGGATATGCGTAGAACCGTTGAAAAAGGTCGAGGCACGGATCCGGGAATGTGCCGGGTCATCAATCGAGGTTCAGAAATTCATTTCCCAATTGTCCGTAATATACTCAATGAAAAGGAAAACAATTGAAGGTACTGACAATCTGAGCTATCACTCTTACGGTCTGGCACTGGATCTTATTCCCAAAAGTTACAACGGCAAGAATGTATACTGGCGCTGGAGTTCAGTATTATACCCTGATTGGGAAATTATTCCATTATCCAGGAGATGGCATCCTCCCGATGAAGTCATACGGGCATTTGAAGAGAACGATTTCGTCTGGGGCGGAAAGTGGTACTACTTCGATACAGTGCATTTCGAGTACAGGCCTGAAATACTCTACCTGAGTGAGACTTACTTTGATTTTGCGCTTACCTATGAAAAAAACTAACCTTTACGATTAAGTCTCTTTCCCAGTGCCTGGGGAGAAATGCCAAGGAGGATCGCGGCAGTGGATCTGATCCCTTTCGCCCTCTTCATGGCTTCAGCAATAAGAATATCGCTGGCCTGAGCAATAGTGGGAAGCCTATCTTTAAAAATAATAAGCTCTTCTGTCTGTTTTGTCGAGAATACCTGCACATCTTTTCCCATAGCTTCCTTGAACGACTTCAGGGACAACATCTTTTCAGTTTGTTTACTTACCGCATCGAATATCATCGACCTCAGCTCCCTGATGTTTCCAGGGAAGTCATAAATCTCAAGAAGCGGAATTAGCTCCGGAGGGACCGCAATCTTTTCCTTCGACAGCTTTTTCGATGCTTCTTCCATAAAATGACTCACCAGCAGGGGTAAATCCTTCTTCCTCTCCCGCAGGGGGGGGATCTTTATCTCATGGGCCGACAGCCTGTAATACAGATCTTTTCGGAACTCACCCGACCCAACAGCCTCATTCAGATTCTTATTGGTCGAAACAACTATTCTGGCATCAGTCTTCATGGTCAAATCAGACCCTAGCGGATAATACTCACCGGTTTCAAGAAGCCTTATCAGCTTCACCTGGGATGAGGGGCTCAGATCTCCAATCTCATCAAGTAAAATCGTCCCGCCTGACGCCTGCTGTAAAAACCCCTTTCTGGAGTCCGCTGCCCCTGTGTACGCACCCTTCCTGTGCCCGAAGAGGCTGTCTGAAAACATCGTGTCATCCAGCCCTGCCACATTTACAGCCACAAATGGCATTTCCGGCCTGCTCAGGTCATGAATTGTCCCGGCTATCAACTCCTTTCCAACTCCTGTCTCCCCGGATATCAAAACAGTTTCATCAGTCTTCGCTATAGATTCCACAAACAGAAATATCGACTGCATCTTTCTGTTCTGGGTAATTATCCGCGAAAATACTTCAGGGTTGCTCAGCCTGTCGCTCAGAAGCCTCTTCCTCAAGTCCCAGTACTCCCTCTTAAGTTCCCTCAGCTCTATGGCCCTGCTGACACCACTCACAAGCCTGCTCTCCTCAACAGCTTTCACCATGTAATCAAACGCACCAGCCCTCATGCATTTCACAGCAATATCAATCTCATTAGTACCCGTAATTATGATTACCGGAACATGCGGAAAGTCGTCCCTTATCTGTAATAAAATATCTTCTCCGGATATATAGGGCATTCTCAAATCCAGTATAACCACCTCAACCTCATTGCTGTGAAGAAGCCCCAACACCTCCCTGCTGTCTGTTGTGCTTATGATGTTGTTGATTCCGTTTGACCTTAACACGTTTAACTGGCTGTCCACAATATGCGCCTCATCATCAACTATCAAAACCGGATAATCCGGATATAGCTTTGAACTCATTTTAACTCCCCCTCAGGAAAACTTACAGTTGCAACCGTCCCTTTCCCCGGCTCAGATTGAAAGTGAAGAGTGCCTCCGTGCTCCTCGGCAATACGCGAAGATATCGAAAGTCCGAGCCCGGTGCCGCCTGTCATTCTTTTGGTCGTGAAAAAAGGCTCCTTTATCCTTGAAAGGACTTCCTCCGACATCCCCTCCCCCTCATCCTTCACTTCCACCATGACCAGGCGCCTCCCCCTATCATAGTAAGCTCCGATACTTACACCACTGCTTTTATCATGAAGCGACTGGCAGGCGTTCTGCAGAAGGTTCAGCAGAACCTGCTCTATCTTCTGCGCGCTGCCCCGCACTTTTGGCAGGTTCTCTTCAATCTGTACGGTAAAATTATCAGTGGATTTCTTGATAAATGGTGTTCCGAGCACTATGGCAGACTGCACCGTAACATTTATATCAACCAACTCTGAAATGTCCTCAGGCTCCAGCCTCGCAAACGACTTCAACTCGTTCACTATTACACCGATCCTCTTCGCGCACTCTTCAATCCGCTTAACAGTATCTTTTATGGTGTTTCGAAACTCAGAATATTCCAGACCCCCAATCCGAAACCCCTCTTCCTCCTTATCATACCTGTCAAGAACACTCAGTATATCAGGATAGGCTTTCAATAAAAGCGCTGTATTCAGCATGATCGAGTGATTGGGGTTGTTGATCTCATGGGCCACCCCCGCGGCAAGCTCCCCCATCATTGCAAGCCTGTCACTCCTCACAAGATGCTGCTGCTGTATCTCTGCCTGCTGCTTAACCTTCCTATGCTCGGTTATGTCACGCTCCAGTATTGCAATCCTCGTAACCCTGTCCTCTGAATCAACAACGGGATATATCACATTATCGCTGACCTTTCCATCCTGCTCATCAACCACACGTATGGCCCTTCCGGAGCGAACAGCCCTTTTAACAAAACCTCTCCTGCGCTCGGCCACTTCATTCGGTAATATTTCCCACAGGCAGCGGCCAATTGCCTCCTCAGACTTAATACCTAGACTCCTGGCAGTCGTCCTGTTCAGGTTCAAAACCGTGCCCTCTGTGTCTATCAGCACCAGCGAGTCCTTCAAAGCATCAAGAAGCGACCTGGCCATCTCCTCGCTCCTGCGCAGCTCCTCCTCTACCTCCTTTCGCCTTTCTATGTCGCCTAAAAGCGATTGGTACAACCTGGCATTTTCCAGAGATGTGGCTGCCTGAAATGCTATCAGTCTGACTATCTCCACCCTCTCTTCGGTAAATGCTCCGCCTGTCAGGTTGTTCTCAAGGTATATTATGCCTTTTACCTTTCCCTGATGGACTATAGGCGCGCAAAGAAGCGATTTAGGCCTGTTTTGAATTATATAAGGGTCGTTCTGAAAAAGCTCCTCCTCACCGGCTTCTTTCAGGATAATGTTCTCTTTTGTTCTTATCACATAGTTGACTACGGCAAGGGACAACTTGCCGCTTTTTGTGACTTCGGCGTTCTGTAGGAGTCTAACATCCTCAATGTCAGTACCCCCTTCAGCCTCAATAAAGTACTTCTCCTTCTTCTCAAGTAACAATAACCCCCTCTCAGCACCGGAAACCTCAATGATTATCTTCATCATCTTTTCCAAAAGGAATTCCAGTACTATCTCCCCGGATATGACCCGCGATACTTTTAACACTGTAGTAAGATCGAGCTCCTCTGATCTGATCCCTTTTGAGTCATAGGTAAGAGCTGCAGCCTCTTTCCCTTTTATACCTGTTTCATAGGTCGAGGTAAGCATTTTCCCGTATTTCTCCTCTAAATCTTTTGCCTTTGCGTACGCTCCCCATCTACTATAACAAAAGTGGGCCTCCTTCATGTAAGTCGCCGCTATCTTTTTCTTTTCACTTTTAAGATAGAACTTTGCGGCAAGCTCATTGGCCAGCGCCTCATCCTGGATATATTCGTTTGTTATCGCGCCTTTTATGGCCCGATCGTAATATTCCATGGCTTTCTGGTCTTTTCCAAGCACCCGTTCCCGCTCTGCCTCGACCAGCTGCCATTTATGAAGATAATTCATTGGAGCGTTTTCTGCCCCCTTCCTCATCATTTTCTGATAGGCTACTACTTCTTTTATATAGTGCTTTTGTTCAGCCTTCTTCAATTCAGGGTAAACAGCAAGGATGAGAAGAGAATAGAAGAACTGTATTTCAAGCACGAAGCCGAATTGGCCTCTTGTTTCATGATGTTTTTCTACTTCCTTAAAGTTTTCAATGGCTCCCCGGTAATCTTCAAACAGATAACAGAGCATGCACCTATGGAATCTTATACCGGCAATTGTATCAGTGTCGTTTGCATCGATTAAAACCGGAAGCATTTCCTCTTCATTGAAACTTACACCGGTCAGGCAAGTTCTGTTTTCAGAAAGCCCGATTAAATTTAACGCCGACTGTCTTATCAGCATAATATTATGAAGGGGGTTTTCCTGTTTTATGTTTTTCAAAATTTTACTGTATTTTTCAGTTTCCAGACTCACTTTCTGCATATTTCTGCAGGTAAAAAACAGCTGCAAACAATATCCACGGATAGCATATGCTGCCCATTCTAAATCCCCTGTTTCCATCCCTCTTTGACACGCTTCGAGGAGGGGGTCCAATGCTTCCTTTAAATGAGCCTTCCATTTTTTAATCAGGACAAAAAATACATTATACATCTTTGCAGTAAGTTCCCGGGTGTAGTATTTTTTAAACAGATCCAGCGCGAAACTGCCAAACTGGTATCCTTGATTGATTTCTCCAATTAACCCCAGAAAGAGTCCGTACAGAGTATATGCAAAAGGGGAAATGTATGAGTTGCCGTATTTAACCGATAAAATGATCATTCTAAATGCTATACTGGGAAACATTTCACGTATAGATCTATAAAAAGGGTTAAAAACGATCATTAATATGCGCATTGCGGCAAGTTTATACGGGTCGGTCATTTGAGGAAGTTTGTAAAGGTCATCCGTGCTTATTCCATGAAGTACTATTTTGGTTCTTATAAAACCGAGCAGAATACGTAATCTGCCGGGATTTCTTGGTAAAAATACACCTAACCGGTTCAATATCCCGGAGGCCGTATCAACCGCTTCTTGAAACCTGTTTTGCGCAATATGGGACTGTATTATTAGTTCGTATGCCTTTACCCTGTCTAAAAGTGTTCTTGCCTTCATTAATACAGTTCTATTCAGTTCTTCAGCATGTGAAAAATCGCTGCTCAGGAATGCCGCTTCAGCCCCCTCCAGGTGCAGTGAAAGCATCAATTCATAGTGATTCTGCCAGCTGTCTTCTGAAAGCAGTTCTATGCCCACGGTTATGTATCTCAAAGCTGATTCATATGCTATGGATGTCCTGGCTTTTTTACCTGCTGTCAGGTTCATACCGGCAAGCTCGAGCCGCTCTTCCTGATCTTTTATTTGAGCACGCCCTCTGTTTAAATGGTCCGTGATTTCACATATCATCTCGTCCATCCGCTCTTTCACCGTGTCCTTTAACAAAAGTTTCCCAATTCTCAGATGTAAACGCTGCTTCTGTTTTAAGGAAAGGAGTGAATAGGCTGCCTGTTGGACCCGGTCATGAAGAAATTTAAAAGAGATTTTAGAAACCTCTAAACGGTTTTCGTCATTATCATAATGGATATATTTGTACTCTTCACTTAAAGACAAAACAAGGCCTTCGACTATACTTTCACGTAAATCCCCCAAAGTCTCAACTGGAGACTTCACATTTACCTCTGCCAGCCTCCCCAATGTGAAATGTTCCCCGATACAGGCGGCAAGTTTCAGCACCTTTTGCCCTGTCTTCGAGAGTCTTCGAATCTTATCTGTCATGAGCCTGACTATGTTATCCGCAATACCTGCTTT
>SDBT01009661.1_pt1 | contig 15627 bp, 16 predicted proteins | sample 2277101 | NCBI WGS metagenome assembly SDBT01 (sample SAMN10404973, study PRJNA504765) | marine sediment metagenome | isolation source: marine sediment core GS10_PC15, 103 cmbsf | place: Arctic Ocean: Southern Knipovich Ridge | collected 2010 | reverse complement strand
TCCAGATTGTCATGTTGCTTCCCCCAGATATCCCTGAAGTACTTCCTGTGCTCACGAATAATACTAAACAGAGGAAGCTCCTCCTCATTTTGAATTGATTCCAAGTTTCTGCGGAAAGCGGCCCCAAGAAAACGTGTTGGTACGTTGAAGATACGGAGAGTAGCTTCATCAGCATGCTCATTGGTTTCGTCAACGGCCAGGGTAAGATAAGCCATGACATCCATGACATCCCGGCGCCCGTAGAAGCCACGAGAGCCAACAACCTCATAGGGAATCTTGCGGGCCATCAGGGAGGACTCGATCGCTTCAGCCTGTGCGTTGGTGCGATAAAGAATTGCGACATCACTGTAGTCATCAGAGTCCAGTGCGAGAATCTGTTCCGCGACGTAGCGCCCCTCTTCTTCCAGGTCGGCGGGTAACTCTACCTCAGGGATGAGACCACCGCTACGAACGGGTTTTAGCTCTTTTTCGTACCTGTTCTCATTGTGCTTAATAACCCTATTCGCAGTAGTAAGAATGGTTGGAACGGAGCGGTAGTTCAACTCCATCGTAACAACATTTCCATCCGGGTAGGTATCCTTGAAGTCAAGCATCAACTCCGGCTTGGCTCCGCGCCAGCCGTAGATAGAATTGTGGGTAACAACACCATCAGCAACATACATCCCGTCCTTCTCTACCTCCAGTGAATAAACCATCCCCGTGTGGGATTCAAGACTGTTCTCCCCCACAACACACCACTCACAATCATCCTCGGAGGAGGGTATTCTCATCAAGTCTGGTAGAATATTTGCCGCATAACATTGAAAGAGGGTGCGCTTCTTCCCGTAGCCATCACCGGGGGGTGGCCACAGTGGGAGTTGTGGGTCAAGACTATATACACGAAGACACTCAATCCCATGGGATTCTGAGACACTTTCGAAAATAGTACGAATACCGGATTCAGTATATAAACTCCGCTGAGGACCACCCGGTACTTCAAAGGTAACAGTCGGGATACCAAATCGGGCTGCAACAACAGATTCATATACGGATGCTTCTCCTCTTGACTTACAAACCCTCAGAATCCAACCACGGTCGGCTTTCTCCAATCGCATGCGTGTACCGAAGTGAAAACACCCATCTGAGCGGTGTAACTGACACCACCCAACTCGGTACCCAAAACCTTCTCGATACATCAAATATACTACAGTAGCATTCAAATCTTCTCGATCGGCCCACCTAACCAAAAACTTGTGATTGGGGGTAGTTAGAGTAGAATAACCAGCGGCCCCAATACGATGAAGAGGAATCTGATATTGGTTGTAATCAAACTCGCGGCTACTGATGCGGGATACTTTTCGTCCCCTCCTACGAAGTTCTTGGCTGTGACGATCATAGCTAATTACTGTGTCACCCTCACAAATATCCTCAATAGCCACCTCACCATCAGGAGTCATAACCATTGTTCCTGGTGGTTGACACTGATCATCATCACCAACGAATGTGATGTGGTTCTCGGGCTCCGCTATAGTGGTAAGTATAAGATTCTGAAGTGTGTCAGTATCCTGGTACTCATCCACCAAAACATACTGGAACCTCTTCTGGTACTTCGCCCGGACACTCCTATCGTCCCGCAACAACTCCCAGAACTTCAGTGGCATATCATCAAAATCGAGCTTGTGAGTGACCTTCTTGTAGCGCTCATACGTTGCGTAGATGTCAGAGTAGTAGTGATCCTCGGGAAGAATCTCGGCCTCGTCGTAGGACTCCTCTGGAGTGATTGCAGCACGTTTCCAAAGACTGACTTTGGACATTGCTATGGTGACATCAACGTCGTCCTCCAACCCCAACCCACGACACCCCAACTCAGCGATCTTACCCGTACCTATAATTCGCTTAAAGGTATACTTGGGGTTCTGGATGATATCCTTCGGGGTATATGACCTCTTCCCCATTGCTTTGAGTTCGGCGTTAAGAAACTGAAGACAGAATGAGTGGATAGTGCTCACCGTCATAGCCTCAACCGCGGCTTTCCCTACCCGACCCTCCAGGCGCTCGGTCATCTCCATAGCAGCCTTCTTCGTGAAGGTACTCATAAGAATTGCGGTAGGATCTACACCCCTCTCCTCAATCAGGTATTCCCCTCGGCGGGTGAGTACCAGGGTCTTGCCCGTCCCAGCTGCTGCCAAGACGAGTAGAGGCTTTTCGCCGAAGCGTATTGCCTCTGTCTGTGCATTATTGAGATTCACTGGATTTGCCCTCCATTTAAGCGTACGTCCACATCATACCCCATTTACACACCTCCGTCAAGGGCAAAAGTAATGATTTTATTCGATTTTTTCGCTCGTGACTTCCGTATCCTCAGGACAGTCAATGAGCACAATCACTGTATACACTGGGGAATCATCAGACTCATCGTCCCCAGTACTGATGGCTATCGTCCAAGGGCTCAAAACCCCCTCATCCACCATATCAATACGAGCTCCCCAGGTACCACCAGGACCCGTACTGTATTCAATTCGAACGACCGCCTAGTCTCCGATGATAAACGATAACCCATCCTCCTTATCAGCGTAGATCTCCTCACCGTCTTCGAGGATGTCACCATTGAAGATGCACTTTCCCTCAATCAGTACCAAGTTATCACTCGCACCCCATATACGTATCATACATCTACCTCCTCTGGGTGGTCAACTGCATGTTGTTCATTACTCTTACGAATCAAATCAACAAGTTCTGAGGGTTTCAAGCCCCGCTCCAAGGCAACCTGATCCAAAAGATCCAGGTTAGGCATCACACAGTGCCCTCCAATGTATCCTGGATGGAGTCTGGGACGTGTGAATCTCGAACAACCCAGTGCCTGGTACCCCTCATTGTAGATCCTCGTTGTGTTATCCATTACCTCCTGGAAACTAACTTTATGCTCTTCACACCATCGGCTTACCTCCTGGGCATAAGCAATGGTGAGCCCATAGAAAGTGGTACTGGCAAGCTTCGCTAACTCTGTTGCTGTAGCAGTCTTATAAAAAACTGGGCGCATACCCGCAGCAAGGAAGTGCTGTTCAATAAATTTGTCTGGACGAGGATCGATACTATCTGGAGTTGGATTTATACCCGGCCCAATAATCTTCTCAAACGTCGTCAAGGACCCTGCTAGATTAGGGTGCCTACCCATAACCGGAGAGTGGTACATGATAGGATGCCTTATTGTCCCATCCTGAATCCCCATACTATCCGCCTCCAGGATCCTTATTCCAATCTCCCACGTTGTTCCAACCGGCACAGTAGAATGGATTACCGTTGCAACCGGCTCAACAAAAGTCATCCAGTCAACAACCGTGGTAACAAAAGTGTCGGAGTAGGGGATAGCCACATGCATAACAGCAGAGTGGTGTACGCTGCTATGGGCCAGGTCTTCATCCCCAAGGTCATAACCAACAACATTGAGGGGGGAGTTATCAAAGACCTCAAACAAACTACTTCCAACCTCCCCCATGTAGCCGACTACAACCGCAGTCTTCCACGCCCTTTCCATACAGAGCCTATCAATATGCTTCATCTTCTTCCCTCCACAATCTTTTAAGTGCCTGATCCCAACCCGCAATCCACAAACACGGGAGTCCCACGGCGTAGAACACCAACCCCTCTGCAATCATAGCAGCATTCAACCCCACAAAACCCGCAAGTGCCATCACCCCACCAGTGAACATACAGATCACCGCCAGGAGAAGAGAGACTGCGGTCACAACCTGGATTACCAGGTGCTCCCGAGCATCTTTCATAATTCAACTTTCTGGTGGGTTAAGCCCACCCTTCAAATTTTTTCTGATCCCACTCTGGAATATTCGCCGTCCAGGTACAGGCCCGTCTCCCCCCTCTCAACTTCACTCTGTACCCCGAGCAACCCCAAAACATGTTGCCGGTGGCCTTATTCTTCTGAAGACGCATTGGGCGGTCACACTTCTGACACATGGGAAGCTGCTCCGCAAGAACCCGGAATGCAGCAATCTTCCGCTCGACGTTCTTTCGCCAGGTGGTAATCCTTTTACAATGACTCGTTTTGGCCAGGATAATTGGACGTTGAAGATCTGGGTGCTTCCACCCAAGAACCAACCGAATAGCATCCTGCCCCTTTTTCCGCGACAACGCCGAGCCGGTTCGAAAACTGGAGTATACATAGACCCAGAGACGTGGCCTGGGCGTATCTTTCGCGAACACAACCTCGTTACCAGCTGTGTTCGAGTAAAGCCCAGCCGTCTTCTTAATCAGTATATCACCCAGAAACCGCTCAAAGTCAGTGCGGCTGATCGTCTCGTATTTACTCGCCATGGTTACCCCCCAGAAACAAATCACGTGTCTGCTCCCACCGACGTTTTATATCGGTGTAGCCAGTGAGCCGCTTCAATTCTTCAAAGGTAATCCCATGCGGTTCGCAGAACTCCTTCTCGATACTCCGATAGAAGTAAGCATCCCCGTAACAGATATTTCCACCATCGTCATATGGTGGAATACCTCCGAGCTTTTTAAGATCATCTAGTGCCTTGGTCTTATCAAACTCACTAAGTGCCATGGTTGCCCTCCTTGTATGGCTTACACCCATAATATAAGAGGACCTACGACATGTCAAGGTACTTTTGCTTGTACTTCTTTTTATAATCTCGAATCCGTTGCCCCACGTAGTACACAGAACGCTGAATACCGTACTGGAGTGAGTCCTCATGGCGCCTACTCCCCCCCTTTACACGAAGTAAGCTATACCGCATCTTGGAGAGGATCTTTTCCAACCACTCCCACAAGTCTCTCTCAACCGCCTCCTGGAAATCCAGGTACAACCAGATATTGTCCGGAAGAGAGTTTACCATATTACGAATATCAGCGTCGGGAACCATATCACGGTAGCTCTGGATTGCATAGAAGACCCGCAGATCCAACTCGTCCCCGAGGAGACGATGACGTACCCGCTGTTCCAGCTCTCCAATCCTCCTGGAAGCAGCCACCTGAGACGCCAAAAAACCACGCTTCATATCTCGGTATATCTTTCGCTGCTTCCGCTCTTGCTTGGTCTCCTCCAGGTATGCCAACTCCTCGATAAGGGGGACCTCATAGTCAGACTCGTCGTCCCACTGCTCCTTCTGCTCCAGAGCCTCCAAATCGTTGACGAAGGTATTAAGCCAACCCCATGCCGCAGAGCCGTCCTCCAGCTCAAGCGTGTATTGAACAAGGCTTATACCATTACCACCCCCGCATTGACTCCTACAAACCCACTGAGTGGTGGTTTGGTTGATAAGAAAGGAGGGAGATTTGTGTGCTTTCCCATCCATCTCATGAAAGGGACACCAACACAGTATCTCGTCATCCTGGTACTCAACAATACTAACTCCCAACTGGTCCAAGAGGCTCTCAACATCAACCCGGTCCAGAATATCCCCATCACCTGGAGCCTCAGCTAAGATACTGATTCCTTTTCGTTTAGTCACGACGAATAGCTCCGTGTGCCTTGTCCTCTTCCTTCAAATTATCTCCCTTAGTTTCAATAGGGTCCCCAACATAGTTACGCGCCCACTGAACAACAAAATCCATATTCTTCAACGAACCATATCGGTTCTTTACTGGGATGCCGAGGAGGTCCCCGTTAACCTCGTCGTCCATTTCACATTTTAAGGCAATAGCAACCTCAACATGGGGGATAATGTAGTGAGAACCATATATATGTTCAAGGCTCTTTTCTTTAGACTTGGCCCCTGCCCGATTCTCCTGGGTTGCCGTAACTAAACATACCCGAAAGTAGCGTGCAATATCATGTAGCTCCAGAGCCACAAGCCCCAAACGTTCGCTGGTTGTACTCCAACTCCCTACAGGGTTGAGAAGATTAAGGTAATCAACACACACTACAGCGGGAGTCTTTGCCTCTCGGTGTATATATCGCTCAATCTCTGAAAAAATAGAAGCGGTAGTTCCCCCTTGAGAGATATCCACAATATAAAATGGTGGTTTAGCTTTTGCCTGCCTAACCAACATACGTCGGTATCGCTTCGTTTTCTTCTCAGTTAATGTACCATGAGTAATATCCCCAAACTCCAGCATTGTTGATCGACTATCAATACAACGCTCCAGTAGATCACGGCCCATCTCCCTGGAAATATACAGAGCGTCCCTCCCCTCCCCTTTCTTTGGGCTACAAACATTGTAGGCGATGTTAATCAGCATCCGGCTCTTCCCAACACCAGATGGCCCATAAAACATAATAACTGTTGAAGGACGAAGACCCCCAATAGAGGCATCAAGCATCTCCATTCCAGAGGACACCCCCTCAAGAACCTCTTCTTTAGACTCCGCCCGACGTGCGTACTCCTCCCAACGCGCCTTAGCGTTCTCCCAAACAAATCCCCGATCGGTCTCCAACCCATCGATCACACTCATTACATCCTGGACCCCGGTGAAGATCTTTCGGGAAACCTCATTAATTGGTTCTTTCTCAATTGATACCGCACTATCCTTCAGAAGTTTGCGGATGCGACGGATCCTGAAGTATTCCCCGAGCTTATCCACCAAAAAGCCCAAATCAGCCTCCTCAACATTAGCTCCCAAGGCGTCATCAAACACAACCCGGATTGGAACTCGCTCCTCCTCTTTGAGAACGTGGTCCATCAGAAGCTCCTCAAAAACATCAATAGAGAGTAGCTCATGGTACTTATTGTTGTAGAGTGTGATCAACTTAAAGAGAGCAACACTCTCCCCATTAGTAAAATAACCAGGGGACATCTTATCAGTGAATTGAAGCGCCTGCTTGTATTGTACTAACCCCCCTAGAACCTTCTTTTCAATCCTCTGGTCTCGCGTCTTCATCCGCTTTCCTTTCTTTGGCTAACTTCTCCCGATAGCTTCCCCCAAATTTGAACTCAAGTGGTGTAACCGACTCATAAAACCGGTCTGTAATATTTTCCTCGAAGGACTGTGAGGTAACCTCCTTTGAAATAATAATTGTAGGATTTTTGCTGTTGTACCGCAGCCCAAAATACTCATCGATTAAACCCTTGATAGTAGGGTTCTCAGGATTACCCAGCCTGTCTATCTCATCCAAGATAAGCAGGTCCACACCAGCAACTAGATCCTGTAAATCCTCCTCTGCATCTGCGTCATTTTTCTTCCATGTTCTCATACATTTGTTGATGAGTCCATTCAGGGTTGTATAATATACTGTCACGCCCTGAGTCAACAAAGCTTTTGCTAAACCACAAGCCACAGCGGTTTTTCCAGTTCCAGGGGAACCGACAAAGTGAAACCCCCTACCCCGACTTTCGTACCAAGAGAAGTTATTAATCATCTTCTCCATCTTCAAAGAGATGCCTGTGTTCTCCGCCATCCAACCCAAATCCAAAGTTGAGAGCTCAAGATCATAGTACCTCGGCGGTACGTTTGAGGCCAACAACCCAACCTCATAATTCCACTTGTAGATACAATCACACCGGACCATCACGCCCTCATCAAAATCTTCCAACCAACCCTCACCACCACACCGGGCGTGCCCTTTAATAATATCATTACGCATATCCTCCATGAGATTCAAGGATACCAACTTTCGTAGAGGTATCGGGTACTTCAACTTCGGAGCCAACTTGTGATCTCTCATCCACTGTAACTGTTCACTCGTCATTTTCTTCCTTTTCCTTTTTGTCTGGGCGTGGACCATAAACCTCGGTAGTTCTCTCAGTTCCATACAATCGTTCTAAACTATCCCACTCCGTCCCATTCACATCATCAACACTGATGTCCTCTGCAAAAGCCTCAGATATAGAAACCAGAGGCACAGCCTCTCCCCGAGCCTTCTTTGCCTGAGACTCTCGAAACTTCTTGAACATGTTGGGAGTGTTCAACAACTCAGGATCCCCGTAGGGAGATCTCCGGTCGAACAACCACCATACATAGTCATGGTATTCTTCTGGTGTAACATCGTGCTCATGGTGGTGGAAGAAACTCCCTACACGAATACAGGCGAGACCAAACATATTCTTCTCTGGAGGTGTCTGGTGTCTCTCTGTGTACAGGTAAGACCACATCTGTGCCCAATGCTTCGGGGACCAGTACCTCGGGTCTCCTCCCGGCATTGTAACCCCCGACTCTCCAGCCCTGATTTTCTTCCCGGACTCTATATAGGGGGCCTTTATTCTCTGTTCTATATTCTCTGTACTCTTACTATCTATAGAAGAGGAGTCCCCGTCCTCCGGACAGGAACCATTATACCATGTTTTCTCACGCCAATAACTGACATTTTGAAGTTTTTTTCCAAGAGTCCAAGACTGCTGTTTTCCTTGCCCACCACCTTGCTGTAACATGGTCAAATACCCTTTACCAGCAAGCTTTTGTAGCAATCTGTATGTATGTCTAGGACTCCTAAAACCACTCAAAAAAGAGGATGTGCTAGTAAACTTTACTTGCACATATACTTGCACAAAATGTGTAAGTATGCAGAGGAGTAAGTCTTCCTCGACTCTGGAGAGCCCTTCAAGATCAATCGTCTCTAAGATTTCCGCATCAAGCTCTATCCACTTTGTCAACCCCATTAAACATCCTTTATCTCAACATATTCAAATGCGTCATCACCATTATACAGATTGTATCGTGCCATCGAGTGATCAAAAAGGTATTTTGTCTGGTCTATAAAATCTATTACATAACAAAACTTCTTTCCAGGGTATGGTGTCATTGGCCTGAGTCGTTGTAGGGCTTGGAGTGCGCTTTTATCTCCAGCGGCGATAATTACCGCATCTAATGATGGAATATCTACCCCCTCATGGAGGATGGTGGATATCACTACCAATGTCTCCTTCTCCGAGAATCTTTTCAACACAGCCTTCCGGTGTTTGTCCGTGTGAGGCCCGTAGAGAAACTCATACTCAATACCAAACTTGTCAAGAACCTCCCCAATTACGTTCCCGTGGGTGGTTCTGGCGACGGTGATAGCAACTGACTTCCCCCGTTTCACAAACTCCTGTACCGCCTTAGCGATTACCCCATTCCGGAGGGGGTGATTAACCACATTACTCCAATAGTATCCCTGGTAATGCTCTGTTGGTGACTCTCGTGGTGGTATTCTATAGAACCTCACTTTTGGTGGTACCAACAAACCACGATCAATCAACTCCTTCCGTGTTACTGTATATCTTACTGGTCCGATCACAGACTCCATCAACAATTCAGTGTTATCTTCCCGGTAGGGGGTTCCAGATTGTCCAATAATGTATTCTGCACTGACAACTTTCTTTAACACCGCCACATAAGATGCAGCTGCGGAGTGGTGTGCCTCGTCTACAATCACAATCCTGGCGTTCGAGATAGCCTTCCAAACCACCTTCCTCTTAGCAGGGGGCATGGATTTTTCTTTTGTCTCCCCCTTCTGGAGCTTGTAATTTATCCTTAGTACCTTGGCGAGTGTCTGAATGGTTGCGATGTTGACGTCTTTACTAATGTCACATTTCCCATCCGCTATCTGCCCTATCTTAATCTGGGGGAGATAATCCTCAAACTTCTTCACCGTTTGCCACACTAATTCCTTCTGTTGAACAATGAATAGTAGATTACCAATTGGGTTCTTGGCATAGAAATCGATGTCAACCATCGTCTTCCCACTCCGTGGAGGAGCCTCTAATCGGAGCCGTTTGTATTTTTGGATGGCTTCGACCATCTCGGCCTGGTGTTTGAAGGTCTCCAGAGGGGTCTTAAGGGGGGTCTCAGAGCCGTAGGAGGGCCGATCGTCCACTAAGGCATACCTTACCCCCTCCCGATCGAGTACGGCCCTTACACGGTCCAAAATACCCGTCTCAAATGACTGCCACTTTGGACGAAAAAGACGCTTTTTTCCATCCCATTGTCTCTTTCGGTCAATTACGTACGGATCTCCATCCTCGTCAAGCACCACATCTCCATTATCGTCTACCTCGTAGATGTCGATCCACTTGTTATACTTTTTGGTGAAGCGGTAATTTTTGACATAGAAAGAGAGCTCCTCATAAAGGATCTCCCGGATATCCTCTGGTAGAGGATCCAGAAACTTACACTGGACGGCTTTAACTTGTAAGCGTATCATAGTAGGGGATTATACAAAAAGTGGGCCCCCACCGCAAGCGGAAACGATGAGGACCCTGGGGGACTACAACAAATGGCTGGTATCTTTCTTCAACTTCTCTAACGCCTTCTCTTTGATCTGACGTATTCTCTCGTAGGTGATGTTGAACACATCCTGTAACTCCATCAATGTTTTCGGGGTCTCTCCCCCAATCCCATAATAGAGCTCCACAATCATTGCTTCCCGTTGTGTGAGGTTGTCTTGGATAATAGATAGGAGTGCCTCCCGACGCTCAATCTTGTAGAGATTATCCTCGGGGTTGTCTCCCTCTCCGCCGGAGAATAACTCCTCCAGGAGATCCATGCACCCCTCGTTGGCAACCAGTTGGTCACGTACCTCTATCTGCCCACGCTCGTTATTGATGTGTTCCAATACCTTGTATCGGATCCACCACACCGCATATGTAATGAGGCGGTTACCGAGGTCTGGGTTGAAGCGTTTTGCTGCCTCAATCAAACCGATGTTCCCCTCCTGAATAAGATCCTGGAAAGGTACACCCTGGTTCCGGAACTTTTTACACTCCGACACCACAAAGGTGAGGTTTGATGTCACTAATCTATCTAACGCGTCCTGATCACCCGCCCTGGCTAATCGTGCAACCCTCTGCTCCTCATCTCGTGTGAGCGGTTTGCAGTGTCTGAGATCAGCCAGATACGGATCCAAGGAGCGTTCATATGAATGAAAGTCCTTATGTCCGTTATCCATTGTCCATTTAGATCCTAGTGATGATCGATGAGGAGCTCTGGACCTTTCGGTGCGTTTCCTCAACGGTGTTAATAAATTCGTCCATAGCTGCTTTCTTGCTATGGCGTTCCAGGATAAACTCCTGTTGTTCCAGAGCCTTCTCCTTGGCAACATCGTACTTTGATACACACCGTCGCATCATCCGCGTAACATGTTCCTTCTTACATTGAGCCCACTGACTTCCCGCCTCCAACATAGGAGGGGCTACAGCAGCGGGGTGAATATCTACTAACTCATATTCAAAGAAAACACTATGTACACTGGATAAGTACTCGGTGTGGGCTCCCCACCCCGTTACCAAGAGGGGTAGCCCTGCTGACGCAGCCTCAGAGATATGACGTCCCCAACATTCTCCATGGGAGATGGTGACGAACGCATTTATCTTTGGGTGGTGATAGAGACGTGCCAGTTCAAGGTCTGTCATAGTACCATGGATCAGGTGGATCTTCGGGTACTCCCCACCCCCCACTGCCTCCCGAATGCTCTTGATCCGTTCCTGGGTGTTCAACCAGTCCACAGTGGAATCGTTAGAAGAGTAGGTCTTCATAATAAGGCCCACTCCCCGTCTCCCCTGAAATCCCTGGAGGAACCACAGTACTAAATTAGTCATATCTTTCCTATCCGCTCCAATAGGCGCCTGTGGATGTCCCCACTGCCCCGCGGTTAGGAAGTTAAAATCAGTTTCAATGTTGTCAAGCTGTCGGATGTGACTTTTATGCACGGCCTCATCGAATGGTTCTGCACCTTCACCTATAACATAGACGGGTGTCGTTACCCCCGCGTTCAGGAATCCATCCTTTGAATGACGGCTGCTTACAATTGTAGCGTGCATGGCTTCACATGCATTGGCCCAGGTCTCGGAGACTTTATTGGTTTCAATACCCGCAGTGACCCCAATATTTGTGGTCATTGGGGCTACCTTAAACTCGTGTGGAACAGAGATGGTCATGAGAACACCCTTCCGATCGAACACGTCGAACTCATTCTTTACCATCTCAGCAATATCATTTTCATCCTCTGGGGTCATCCTTACATAACTGTGCTGCGCCCAGAATATTGGGTCAAGGTTGACATTAAATTTGTTGGACCGATGAAGAGCCAACACCAAGTCTCGTGCGTGGGCGGAGTAACCACTTACGTCGTAGATGGGTGCTCGGATCAGGATTGGTATCTTCTCTCCAATAGTTGCGGTCTCCATTATATCCGTACTCCTTCATATGGTCTGTATTTTCCATCATAATCTGGCCAACTCTTACGGTACACTAACTTGGCGTTTGGTGGTTTATTACTCTTATCCAACCCCAACGCCATTAAAAACATTGATGTAAAAACCACATTTTTTCGGTTCGAGATATGGATGAACGCATCATTTGTTAATGGGTTATCATCTGGATCGGGATATATGATAACCTGTCCATATGGGGGATAGAGATCGCTATTGATTATCCACTCAAACACTTCCCATACATCAGCTTCCTCAGGAACGAAATCACAGGCTCCAACACCATAGGCATTGACCTCTGGATCTCCATATGAGTGATCAGTTGTCAAACTCACGGGGTACCCCGCAGCTTTGAGAGCATCGATGATAACCTTATCTCGGATACCGCTGGTGGGGATTAGTTTACCCCACTTGTCCCGGATAGGCTGCATGATATCCAAAACCAGACACTTCAGAAGGAAGGTGTTATGGTCAGTCAGTGCAGCGTGTACCCCCGCGGAGTCGCTGTAGGTAAACTCCTTGAAGCTGAAATTTGTACTGATGTCTCCCATCGGTCGATCCTTTCTAAAGTGTAACCACTCTGAAATTCGGGATAGGCTTCCACTGATTCCGTACTTCCACCAGGTGATCATTCCACTTCTCCACTACGTCTACAATGTTAAAGTTCTTCACGGCATGCACCCGTCCCCGCTCCCCAATCTCGCTCCTCTTGTCGGGGCCCATGTCATACATCTCAATCAGGGAGTCCACAATGTGGTCTACACTGACATAATCCTGAGTAACATAAAGGGCGGCGTGCTGGTCTCCTGAAAGGTTTGTAGCATCCGGCTGAAGTGCTATACCTGACACATTCCGCATCTCCTCAGAGTGTAGCTGGGGAGTCAATCCCCCTGTGTCGGTGGCAATGATTGGTACCCCAGCAAACATAGCTTCAACTGTCGGCAACCCAAATCCTTCATTCATACACACGTTGATTGAAACATCAGAGAAACTCAAGATCTGGTTGAGCTCTGTCTCAGGTTGATCCTTGGACTCACTAATAATGATTTTAGAATCCTCATGTGTATACTTACGAATCACGGCGGGTAGGTTCATCCCCGACGGGTCTCCCGTTTTGGTGTGGATCAAAAGGAGGGTGTTCTTTCGTTGTTTGGCAAACTTACAGTAGGCTTCAATCAGGCTCCCAATACGTTTCCGCGGCATATTTCGCTGGTTCCAAAAAATAACAAAGTCCAGTGGTTGATCACGGAGGTTGGTACGCCGGAAACGTTCCCGATTCTGCTCCTGTTCTTCAGGAGAGAAGGGGTAATAGTCTTTTTCATCGATACCGTGAGGAATGTAGACCATCTTTTCCTCGTGGTGTGGTTTTATAAGATCATACGTAAACTTACTGATACAAACAAGGGAGTCCACACTCTCATAGAAGACGTCATTGAAGTCTGGGTATGGGAAGGAATCCCACAAGTGCCAGTAAGCAAACGGGCACTGGGCTCGAATCTCCCGATCCGCGAAAAAGGAGTTGATGATCAATCGGGGGTCGTGGAACCCAACAAAGATATCAGGGTATTCTTTCTTGACAATCTCTCGAATCTGGTGAAGGCTGGCAACACTGGGATCAGTAGTGTTCACCACTGAATACTTCCGCACCCCGGTTTTCTCGTTGTATTCCTCCCGCATTCCCCCACCCTGGCCCATATAACCAGCTATGTTAACAACCTCATGCCCATGCTTTTGCTGCAACCCAGTCAGTACCTTATATGACTGGATTCCTACCCCAGATTTACTCTCATAATCATCACTTAACCATAGTATCTTCATACTAAGCCTTTCAGATAGTTCTTGCACTTCACCCTGTTTGACACCATTATACACTATTTTACCAAAATTTCTGTTACTAAAAGTTGTGGTTGCAAAAGAAAAGGGGTACACCATATGGTGTACCCCTTGTAACTACACACTTTTGTGGGCGGCGCTAGGTTTCTAACGCGGCAAGCCGCGCCTCCATTCCTGCTACTCGATCACGAAGTTGGTATACACCACCACCAAGTAGTTTGAGGGTTGGTTGGATTGCCCACGTAGTCATGTTGCCCCAACGTTTAACAAGTCCGAGCCGCTCAAGATTGTCTATATCCCGGCCCTTAACCAGATCTTCGACCAACACTGGGTCGTCGTATTCATCAAACGTATCCACTTGTGCGGGTGTTCCATCCCCACCCGTCCTGACGTGTAGGACCCCGTCCGGGTCAAGACGCATCGAATCTAGTAGTTCTCCACCTTCTGACAGAGTCCAGATAAAGCTGCCTTCATGGGAACCACTGGTTGCGTCATATATGTCGCACCGCGTCCGACCGTAGGTAGCAACATCACCACCAGCCACATTACCTTTGAATATAAGTGCTCCCACACTGTCATCTGAGCCCTCTTCAGCACCCTCACGCCTGAATACAATTCCGGGGGCATAGTTGCTCGACCCACTGTAATATAGCCTTAGCTCCCCGTTTGAAAGAGCCATCCCATCAGCTGACGCACCATTTATATATGTAGACCACATCATCTGTGAGGTTGCAGTCGCCAGCGCCGGGTCAAGCCAACTTGTCTTGAAAGCACCAGCCAACAGGTTACTATCACCAGTTGCGGTCTCCAGAACATATGTAATTCCGGTACCCCACCCAGCTTCTACCGTACCCTGTGCTTCGGCAGTAAGACTGAGCGCATTAAACAGGTTATTCGGAGTTCCAATATCTTTGTGGACAACAATAGTTAGTGGGTTTTCCGCCGCCGAATCAATGCTTAGAGAATCGGCAATAATATCCGTGGCTGTTAGTGTGCCTGTCAACACACCCCCAGCCAACGGTAGATACTCTCCTGAAGCCGTCAGGGATCCCAACCACCGACGCTGGTCGGTGATATCACCCGATATAGCTCCACCGACGCTTGTAAACGTCGCCAACAAAACTTCATTTGCCGTCGGGGCATCGGTATCAATCGTGATCTCATAGCTGTCATAGTACCTGGTTGGGTACTGGGCTCCAAGATCGTCATACTTGTAGCTACCACTCATCTCCGCGTACGCGATTTTTACATACATAGCCCCATTACCAGCCCACGAGAGGTCTTCCCGCTCTGGTTTGCCGGGGGTATATGATCCGGTATCAACAGGGACGAAGATTTGATCTCCGTTGTTGTCTAACGCAGTTCCAGACAGTACCGTAATTACCGACGTTGAGCTCCCGGAGTCGGTATACAGCGACCCTGGGGACAATAGGTAGGTGCCTACAACTCCTGTCGTATAGCTGCCTGACGGTGGACTTATAGCCACAGCCAGCGCCCGGATCGCGTCTATCTTAGAGGACTCAATGTAATTAAAATCCCCCGCGACGACATTCTGGTCTCCGAAAAAATTACTTCGTTGCATATGTTTTCCTTACGGGTTACTCGGGTTGTTCTGCCCCCTCGACCTCGGGCGTGGTTTTCTCAACCTCAAAGACTGCTTCTTCAACAACCGAGCTCTCTTCTGGTTGGGCCGTAACTTCTGGTTTGGGTTGTTGTACCTCAGAAT
>SDBT01009660.1_pt1 | contig 15628 bp, 17 predicted proteins | sample 2277101 | NCBI WGS metagenome assembly SDBT01 (sample SAMN10404973, study PRJNA504765) | marine sediment metagenome | isolation source: marine sediment core GS10_PC15, 103 cmbsf | place: Arctic Ocean: Southern Knipovich Ridge | collected 2010 | reverse complement strand
TAACTTTTTGATAATCTGTTCCGGTGTGTGAAATTTACGTTTCATTTGGGTATCCCTTTCATTAAAAACTACTGATTTTATCGGATACCCTCTAATCCACAATGGTACAGTTTTTGGGGGTCAGGCCAACGCATATAACGTTGAACTCCGGTTATTAGGCTGTGTATGTTGGAAAATATTGCTCATGCTGCATGTTATCCTGTATTTACGAATGATACAAACAGAAGCTCGTATTTTGGGTTTGATAAAGAGTGCGGGGTTAGTCGAAAGAAATATGGCCGGACAGCTTTAATTCCCCCGTAAACGGTTGTTTCTCAGTCTGGAGTTGAGCATTTTGTTTTGGATTCCCTTGTGGTCTAATTTCATGAAAAGAGTTGTATGCCTTATACGAACCACATGCAAAGAGAACATAACTGATTATAATAAGGATAATCGTTACAACATTCAACACCCAGAACCGCTTCTTTTTAGTCGATTCTTTTTGTGCTATCTTTGCTGCGTCTTTCTCTTCAAAGTCAGGCTGCTGAACAAGACCAGTTAGGTAAGCAGATGCAGATGCTAATCCACAACAAAAGGTTGCTATAACGAATAGGCGTAAAGGCATTAACAGCATCTCTGGGTTGAGAACGTTAGTGGAACCGATAAAGGCAAGCATTGCAACAGAAGCACCACCGTTTATCAACAAAGCTGCTCTCAATGCACCTTGACCTTGCATATTAACTTGTTGATAAATAGTTTGAGAATACATCCATTGAAGTTTCTTTTCTTCAAGCTCATGATCAGCCATAATAATTCCTCGTCCTAACAATGATTATACCGTCTTTATAACAAGTTCCCGTTGCTTCTTCAATATTTATCCAACCTCTTGTTGGCATTTCAGCTCTTCTGAATGTTTCTTCTTGTAAACAATGAACAGTCCAGTAGCGACACCGGCACAGCCAAGGGCTGTTGCACAGAGTACGTGTCCCCAGGATACGATAGCATTTGAAAGAGAGTATGTAGTCGCTCCTCCAAAAATCATTCCCCACATGATGGCTACGACGATTGCCGCTGGGAATTTTCGTGATGGCGCTACACGATAGGCAACATACACCATCATCAATGGGAAAAAGAAAACATACGCAAAGCGTTCCATTATCTCTGGTGGTATTGCCGCCAGAGGTGTTTTGCCATCGATCGAAATCATCGAGTCATCTCTGGCTTGCCCAAAGAGTTGGATTAGCACAACAACCCAATGTATAGGGAATGCCACAAGTGGCACGGAAAGAATTACAGCTGGAGCCAAGGCAAGCCAACGAAGAACTTTGATCGCAGGACTCAATTCAGAACGATTTTTCATCTTGATTTCTCCAGTATTTCAATGCCAACAATGATTTTACAGTCTGTATAAAACGGGAAAGACAGACTGTTTCTTTCTGTATAACAAGTTCCCGTTGGTTCTTCAATATTTATCCGGCGGAGTTTACCCCCTAGTCCTGCCCGTTGTTTGGCGGCTCCGTTATTTGCTGCCGGTCGGTCAAGTGAAGTGTTTCATCTCGAGCTGCAAGCCGACCACTGAAATCACCAACAACAAACAGGGCTTGGCCGCCTGTGGGAGATGAATTTCGAGAGCGAAAAGCTACCCGGTTGGCGGCGGCCCTTCGCCGCGACGATCCGGCAGCTCAAGTTTAGGTAGGTTTTCTAAAAAACTATTGGTCATTGCCCTGCAGGTTAATGAGCAACGCCGGCAATGTCAACTTTTCTCCGTAGTGCTTTCGGCCGGGGTCCGGAGCCTGGATTAAGCAGCTGCAGGACCATCGGAGCTGCTGCCGGCCCCACGTGGATCGCCGGTGGTATAAAATGACATAATCACAGTAGCCCGACTAAAGTTAACAGCTCCGCCTGCCGATAACTCAAATATGAATCAGACAACCAACAACAGAAGACGGAAGCCGGAAGACGGAAAACAGAAAGCAGGCAAGTGGAAAGCGATCCTCAAGAAACTGTCTGATGTAATATCCAAGAATAAGAGACCACATGTCCCCCGTTGAAACCATCGGCCCGGGGGGATTGGCCGGCAAGGTCCTCATCTGCGCTGTCGGCTCGAGGCCTGTCCCCACATGGACCATCGGTTCCCTGGTACCAGGACGATCAGCTGCAGTTCGAGGATGAGGAAAAAGGGATATTCGCTACAAGATGCTAAATTAGCTTGCCATAAAAAGTTTAGTCGTGAGAGTAGTTCTTAAATGTAATTGGTTGAATTTATCGGCTGATAGGTGGACATTTGTTTTGATGGGAATTGCGGGATTGCGTATTGCAGAATGCAGAGTTAGTGGGTAAAATGAAGTTCAAAATTTGAATGTGGTTTTGGGTAGTGTATAATGTGGAAGTGAAATGTTGTTTTGGTAGAAGTGATGATGGTCGAGATGAAAGAGAACAATGAAGATATAAAATACAAGGTGTACTTAAACGAAAGAAGATCGTTGGTAGACGCCGAGTTCGAGCAATCGCGTCTCTTCGATAAATCTATTTTAACTCTTGCCGCGGGGGCTTTTGGGCTCTCATTGACTTTTATCAGACAGATTGTACCGGCGGAAAGTAAACCTGACGCAATTTTCTTGCTAATATTTGCTTGGATTTTCTTTGGAGTGAGCTTACTTGCTACATTGGTATCTTTCTTGACGAGTCAATTCGCTTGTTCGAAGCAGAGAGAAATATTAGAGACAAGATATTTTCTGGAACAAGAAGAAGGAAAATCAGATATCGTTAAAACCGCCCCAAAAAACTGTATGCGGGGTTTGACAATGCGTCTAAACATAAGTTCAATTTTATTCTTCATAATGGGGGTTGGTTGTTTCGCTGGTTTCAGTATTGTTAATTTGTAGAGCATGAGGTAAATTAGAATGGTAGAAAAAGGAAAAAAGCGTTTGAACGAAGGATTTGTCCCACCAAAAGTGCCGAAAACACCTAATGAAGACCAAACAGGGTTTGTGCCACCTTCTCTCCCAAAGAAGCCGCCTAAAAAAACCACAAAGGGTAAATAGGTGTAGATGTGAAGGGCGGTGGGATGTACAGCCTTTGGAGCAGTCCCACGATGACCAACTGCACCTTTAGCGGTAACTCGGCGAATTTCGGCGGCGGGACACAGAATGATAACGGTGGACATGGCGGCCTCTGGGCTGATTTATTCGCTTGATCATCATCCCCTCTGGTGATATAATCACTCCTGGAAGTGGAAATCAAATTTCCTATTATCTGATTTATAAAATGAGTGGATGGAAATCCTTTAATCATTCTCATTAGATTTTGTAACCGGAGGTATCTATGCGAGCAAAACGTGTATTGTTCCACCTCCTCCTCAATGTTGTTGGCTATCTCTATGGCAAACTCAGTCACTTGAAGCACATGCGAATAGTCGTGGCTGCCCACAAACTGCTCAAGAAACTCTACCCAAGTGAGAATGTGCAGAGCATAGCCAACATACTGGGGCGGTCTTTGGGGTCAGTAGCCAACAAAGCAAGTTCCATCGGCCTCAAAAAAGCGGAAACACCTCCCGTCTGGTCAAGACAAGAGGAAGCCCTGCTTAGGAAACTGTATCCAAATAATAGCATATCAGTAAAAGTTTGTGAGGATAAACGAATTGAGTCTTGAAGGATTATTGGCAATTGCAGGAATCATAGTCGCGGTCTATGCCATTGCTCAACCAGTACAACGGCGGTCGATCATGCTATTTGTACCCGCATGGGTTGTGCCTATTGCGCTGCTGATCTCTGCCGGAATCTTGCTCTGGCGAAAGGGAGTTGAGACTTTTGGATATGAATTCTATACATGGTCAGATTTTGCATCTACGGTTACTGCGTTTTTCCTCCCCGTGATTGCTGCTCTCGTAGGCGTTATTCTTTGGTCCAGAGCCAAACTCACGAAGGGCAAGGACAAGAAGTTCTATGATTTTATTATGTCATGCCTTCGTGAGAATAAATTCGACGAGCTTGTACGGATTGTTGAAAAGAACGAAAACCAGCTTTCTTCGGTTCTGGAGCCTGCGACTTTGGATTTGTTGTTTGAGCAAAGGTTTGTGCAGGCAATGAGCCATGCTCGAACTTGGCTACATCTTCGTTTGCTGACTTACGAAGAAATGGTTGAACGTCTGCCCGACCTGATCAGGGTTATAGACACCGTGATGCGAGCCCTTGTGGCCGAGCCAGCTTCGCCTCTTTGCGCTGCTGTGGCCTGTGCTTATGGTGGAGAGGAGCGACCTTTCTGCGTAGATTCGGATTGGGAGCTAGTCACAAAAACGCTTCAGAATCCTGTATGGTATATGAATGTGCGAGCCGATTATCCTCTTGTAATGGTTGCTTGTGAATGGCTTGATTCGGGGAAACTCGATGAGATATACAATAGAAACGACGAATTGTACATTGCCCACCAAGGAGTTAGCAGCAGATCAAGATGTCCAGTCTTTCTTTCAATGAAAACGCATGTCCTTATGCTTGAAGAGGCTATAAAGAAAGAGGACGATACCGACTACTATGTTTCTGATTTGTGGGATCTTTTTAGATCCATCTGTGACCATAGTGTGTACGACCAGAGTGTTTGGGAAAATCACCACGCGAATAGAGAATTTCCTACGCCGTTTGTGTTCCTGATGAGGAATGTGCTCTCTGATTTCTCCTTCCTGTGTGACCATCGCTACTCTCATGGCACCAGACCGCCAGGACGAATTGGCCATGATTTCGTCAGCACATGGAGTATTTGCCTAATGTGGCTTGCTGAAAGCAAGGGCAAAGTGTCCCTTGATTTCACAATCGGACGCATTACCAACTATCTTGATTTTGCCCTCCAACTTAGGCAGGCTTACGCGCATGAGGAACACGATGAAGGTAGAAAAGCAAACTGCAGGGCTTGGTCCGAGTTATGCACAAATGAGATCAAAGGAAAACTGGGCCCAGATGAAAAGGTGCGAGAGATTCTGTTTCAAGCGGCAAACAGGTTAGATATATGTAAAGACTACGTTTCGAAGAACCACCGATGGTTAAGAGACGAATTGGACTTACCAGGCCGGCCAAGGGTATCGTCCTAATTGGAGGAAATGCTTAGTGAAGAATATGGACCTGCTGTTAACGTCAACTACAAAATCCCAGAAATGACCTCGTTACTTTCTTTGAGGTCTATAAGCTTGGCCAACCCTCTCCGACCCCCTGGAGTTTACAACACGGACGAAGACGGAATAGCATGGCTCAACGTGCCGCCGCATTCGCGAGGCAGCTTTGTCATTGAGACACAGATATACAACCAATATTTGCAGGAAACTTTGCCCTATCAAATAACCGGCCAGGAGAACAACGGTACCATATTTATAATGACTCTTTCGGACGACATGATTCAGAATCTCTTCCGCTAAACTCCTTCTAATCCGCATATTTCATACTCCTTATGACGGAGGAGTGTCAAACTTCATTACAAGAGAGTAGAAGATAATTATCAATTCAATGTTCTATGTCCGTTCAAAGTAGATAAAGAATTTTAATCTTGCGACTTTTCAATTTTACCATTTTCGAATTTTATTTGGTCATACCACTTTGTTTTTAATTTTCGTAAATAGAAACAACATCTTGCGAGATAAAGTAGAATCCCAAATTGTATTAAAAGCTGCAATAGCGAAATCATTTTTAAGCTCCTAATCCCAAACAAAAAAGGCGTCACTATCAACGCACTTCTCAAGGCTCGACAAAGCCCGCAAGAGATACGCAAGTGACGCCTTAGAAAACAAGGCGTGGACGTGAGTCCTGCGTTCCCTTGCTGAAAACTTTTGTCGATTTTGAGAAAGCGCAATTAAATCAACGCAAATTCAATTTTTAGTATTTTATAATTTCTGCTGGTTTTTGCAACAGAAAAATTTAATCCAACACGTCTAAAGTCACACTGGGCATTGATTATCCATGGATTTAGCCCCTGCAATAATGTCCCGTTGACTTTTCTTTAAAAAATCGCGAATGTTGTTTCGGGCTATAGTACACAGCCAGGGCCGAAACTTTGCAGAGAGCAGCACCCGTTAGCAAAAGACACCATATTAACAAGAAAATTTTTCGCATGGCTTATTCTCCCTTAACGTCGTCTGCTACTGTTGAGCGGACCCGATTTTTTCATTGAGCTGGGTTAATGAAAAACCGTTAGACTTTATGATATGCTTGCGGTCGGAGAGAATCAGCCAGGGCAATGAACGGACACCCCAAGCGAAACGGATTTTTTCATCAACCTACGACCCGAAGACCTCCGCTGTAGCTGGTCAGCGGCAGGCACACAAAACATTCAGGTCTCACACCTAAATCGCTTGCTGCAAAAATGTTGCCGTCTCTTTTAAGAGCATGATATCTTCTGGGGCGGTTCCATCGGGGCGAAAATGCATTACATCGTTTCGTATTTTGCGGACATCGTGGAGTTATTCGACGACAATTGTACGATCCAGGTTGATTTGTAGTCTCTTCCATTGATCATGATTGTCGATGAGGCGAATGTATTCACCAAAGCTCAAGTCTGTTAGGTCATTGATTTCACGTTCATTATCCGAGAGGTCCACGCACTCTTTGAGTTCACCTCTCGTGAATTTGCCGCTCAGAAGTTGGCGGAGGTTATTCTCTATTGTCCCCAGCAATAAAAATGATTCTGACAAATCCCTGAATTGGGCACTGATATCGTGTAGCGTGACAGGGCCGCAGATCATGTTGTCGTTCTGTTTTACTAATATGAATTCTTTCTGCAACATCCGCTGAGTGGCGTCAAACAACGTCGCATCAGAAGGCAGCACATCAACATATTTGTCCATACAATCTTGGACAGTTTGCGGTTCTGAGCCCTTTGCAATCCGCGAGAACTCGATTGTCTTCCATGAGATATAGCCTTTCACTTCCCTGTCAGAGTGCATGACGGGTAGCTGCGAGTAGTCATGTAGCAGCATTTGTGTAATTGCCTTCTCAATGCAGTCTTCGCGTTTTACACTTAGTGGCTTACGGTTGGCTGCTTCCAGTGCGCCAATGCGAGGAAAAGGATCAGTGACCTCGATCATTATGTGTTCATCAGCTACGGCCGTGGTGGAACCCGAACAGATATCGGGGGTAACGGCCGTGAAGGAAATCTGTACATCAAGCCACAAGGTATCAAAACCTGGAGCTTCCAGTCCCACTTCTTTAAGAGCTCGGCGAATCCGAGAACAAGTCAGACTTCCTCGTCGCTGAGCCCCGAACCAAGACAACAACGTCCTCCCTGTTTCTCGATGTGGTCCCGGTTCATTCTTAACACGCTCTGATAACTCCCTCAGCTTCTCGGGTACGTAGGGTACTATTATACATTCCACATCCATCTTCTCGCTCTTCCCATAAACAGCCGTTCAATCCTAACACATCTTTGAATTAATTGTTTTATCGGCACAATCTTAGTGTGACTTGATTTGTCCGGTTCATGAAACGAACCTCCCCACAGGGGGGAACCGCTGAGCTTTATGATGCCCGTCAAGGCGAGATCGTCCATCCTGTGGGCGCCAAAACACCTCTGAGGGCTACTCTGAGAGATGCTATATGCTGGTTACAGACTCTTATTGAGAATGCGCAAGATGATGACTTCTAAGAGTCCAGAGACTTTGAGAGCAAGGTCGTATGTTCGAAACGCGCCCCCGCTATGAACCCACGACCACGGTTGCATAGGAGCGGCAAAGCACTACAAACCTGCAAAATTCATCAAGACCCTTCTTGGGATCAAACCATGTCTTTAAGGTTCTTCAGCGGCCGAATCTTCACCACATTCCGTGCCGGCTTGGCTTTGAACATGGTCTCTTCGCCGGTGAAGGGATTGATACCTTTACGAGCCTTGGTTGCAGGCTTTCGCTGAACGACCAACTTCATCAAACCGGGCACGGTATATGCACCTGGGCCGATTCGGCCAAGACTCTTTTTAATTTGAGCAGCCATTGCTTCAAACACAGAATTAACATCATTCTTTGTCAATCCTGTCGCATTGGCGATTCCCGATACGATCTCACTCTTGGTCATCGGTTTTGCTGGTGTTTTCAATGCCGTCATATTTGCCATAACACATGGTCTCCTTACACTGACACAATAAATAAAACAACGCTCGAATACACAAATCCACCGAGCTAACAGTAAAAGTCTGAGCATCTATATGACCTTTTGCTCCAATTGTCAAGCGAGAATTGGGTATGCAAAACACAGAGTTAGTTGTAACCGCGACATTGTCGTTAGGCACACAAAATCTGGACAAAATCTTGGGACACCATACCGGGGAAATAGAGGTTCAGCCCTTAAAATATAAAATAAGAAACCCGGGATTATTGTAATTCGAGGAAGATTTTGGTATTATTTCAGAATTGGAAGGTTTGGTTGCGTAGCCAAGCGTTTAATACGGAAAATGGAGGTTGTGTTATGCCGATCCGCATAAGATGCCGTGACAAACCGCCGGACAGGCGCGTGAACCAGGACCCTTCGCAAGCAGGCTTCGCCCCCTCGCTACGGGCCGGTTACGCGGGGCGTTATGCGAACAGTGAAACGGCTACGGGTTCTTATACGGAAACCATATAATCAGTAGTTATGCGTGACATGAAGAGACACCGTATTCTTTACCGAGTGATACCATGCTGCTTGTGTTTGGCCGCGGTCGGTATTATCACCTGGCAGTATCAGGGAAGGCGCGATATCACGAAGATACCTCTAATAATCATGAAGGAAACCGGATTTCTAGGCGTGAAGGCTCATGTAAATGACAAAGAAATCCTCATGGTTGTGGATACGGCAGCGAACCTGACTTCTTTCGACATCGCTCTTATTGAGGAGCTTCAATTGACCAAGGTTCAGCGGCCTGGTATCAGCTTTCGGGGTGCCACAGCAGATGCACGTCTCGAAACAGCTCACGTGAACCAGTTCAAAGTAGGCAATGCAGTGTACCATGGTGATTTCTGTTTTGTGGATCTTTCCCGACCGAATCAGGGCTTGGAAGCCGCTGGAGACCAGCCCATTCAAGGGTTGCTTGGGGCGGACCTGCTCACAAAATGGAATGCTAAAATCGACTACAAGGACGCGTGTCTTGTCCTTCAGAGCCGCTGAAGCGCATGCCCTGCGGAACTCTTCAATCACTGCATAACAACGGCATGCTACGGACGCGCTATCGCGCGCCGCAGATGCCCACGTTATATTGCTCAAACATTCTGTACATAGGTAAGGAGTGGATGCATGATGATCCCGACAATTTCCGGGATTCTTATTGCCGTTACGTCTGCTTTAGTCGCCATCGCGGGTGTCACCTTTGATTTACGCCGAGAGGGGACTTCTCGTCTCACCCGCATAGGTATCGCTGTCTTGGTGGGCCACGTGCTTGTCGCAGGGCTTGCTGTCCTGGTTATCACTACCGAGTTACGAGAGGTAGAGGCAAAGCGCGACCGGACAAGAATACTTGACGAATGGATGAAGGTACCCATAACTGACCCGACAATAGGATTGGAGGTCAATTTCGAAACAGCTCTGAACGATGTTACCCGCAAGGAGGAGTTGCTGCGACCGCTTCTAATGGAGGTCAGTATGGACTTTGGGCCACTCATCGCTCTTCCTCAGGTGCATATGTCAGGGTATTTGCTAGACAAGAAGGGATCGTTTGAAGTTTCTCGGATTCATCTCAGAGAAGTCTTCCCAAACTTCCCAAAGACTATAGGAGAACTCGTAGGTCACTCGCTGAAGTTTCGGGAACACGATATTCGGCCATTTACAATTATTGAGGGGATTAATCTATACTATGACGCACAGGCAACCAAACCATTTCTGAGGCTTACAGTGAATTCTCATGAGCGTACAGGAAATTACTACATGCGTGTTTGGTATCCTGATGAGGTAAAGCGAATGCCAAGTTTGCAGGAAGGCTTGAGAAATCACGGGCCATTCGTTTTCCTAGCAGAGCTTTTGCCAGAGAAATCCCCACTCCAATAAGGTAGAGGTTGATACAGGATTGCCCGAATGTACAATATGTTGAAGGCAATATAACAAATTGCTGCACCTGACCCTCGAAAGCCTGCGGCTTTTTCGGGCAGGTGAGCTCTATCGTTGGCCAGTCTGACTCTCCGGAAGTGTTTGTCAATTGGCCACCCCATGGTTAGTTCAAGGAGAAGATTTGCCGATGCCTTTTATTTCCATATCTATCGACATTTGCGGTTCTACAGATGCCAAAGCCAAGCTTCGCGAGCATTCTGCTTGCATCGACACAAAAGTAACGAAGCTATATGATTCTTTCCAACAACAGGTCTTGCGGGTAGAAGAAACCTTCTGGACCATGATTCGAAGCTGTAGTCTTGACATAGAAAGGCTTTTTCTAATCAAGAGCATAGGCGACGAGGTGTGGTATGCTTATGACTTGGAGAAACTTGAAGCATTTGATTGCAGGGCGGCTGTCGCAAGGATGATTGAAGCCCTTGTATCGCTGCAAACCAAACATTTCGATCTCGTTGCCGGACCGCCTGAAGATCCTTATAATTGGGAAGATGTTGATCCTGATACTCTTTTACGAATCGACATGCCGCTCAAAATCACTATCGATGTGATAACAGATGCCTCAGATGTAGGAGCCGTGCGCGAGAAATATCTGGCTCCGCACGTTGCGTCTCTTCTGTCACCGTTAGATAAACGCGCAAAACCTGTTCAGGCAGGCGACGATGGCTATATCAATCTCTGCAACAGACTCGGCATCGCTAACCAAGTTAAGGCAAAAGGAAAAGTGCATTCTTCCATTCGTAGCGACTATATCGGTTGGGAGATTGACCGGTTCTTTAGGCTTACAAAAGCTGCGATTAAAGGTGCCGTTTTAATCGGTCCAGAGATACTTTCTGATTTCGAAACACATAATCTGTTTGTGAGCACCGATGCAGGAAGTCAAAGTAAACCGGGATGGTCATTATCCAATATTAGGATAAAGGTATGTTGCGGGCCAAATAGTTTTACGTCCTTGGAAAAAAACTACATGCTCGCTAGAAGATATTTGCCAGCCGAAGAACAAAAGGGGGTTGGGGCAGGCTGTAATATCGGAATTGTGTATTGGAAATACCAGCAAAACGTTGAATTCAAGACGCCTCCACTGGGAAATTAAATAAATATGGCCAACAAAACACTTCAGCGGACGGCGAGAACGTCTGCGGTGCTGACGTGGCAACTTCAGTGGCGCCGCCGCTGAGTTCTACGTTATGTGCTCAGTAAAATCAGGTGAATCGGTGGCTAAGAGAGATCCAAAAGTCTTCGTTATTAATCATAAATATAGCAAACGGCAACAACACGAGTTTGATAGCTTGTCTGTTCCTCTGCGTCATTTGCCCGAGAATCTTGGCAAGATTAAATTGTCCTGCCCTGCCTGCTCCTATACCTTCCCACCAGCATGGTTTGAAAAACAAGGAGTGCCTTTAAAGCCAGTTAAGCCCAAGTACGAAACAAAGGGAGTTGAATATACAGGCCCGGCAAGGTGGATATTGACAAATATCTCTCAGAAATGTCCACGTTGCGGAACCGATATCCCTATTGAGTTACCAGTCAACAAGCTAAAGACAAGAGGATCGCTTTTTGGTGATGATGCACAACGTGGTCATGATAACAAAATTGTATTTATATATTCTTTAGTCGGCGCAGATCAAAGTCTTGTACCAAAGCTTGAAAAAGAAATTAGAAATCTGAAAGGAAATATTTGTTCATCAAAACCACCTGAAAGTTGGAGTCTTCATATGAAAGAACTCTGGTCAGGTGGGCACAGAAAAAAACATCCCGTGTTCAAAGAGTTGAGTTTTGGTGACGTCATAAATATATCTAATGATCTTTGTGGGCTAATAAAGGAGCAGAACTTATTTGTATACAATATCGCTTTGTGCGCTAAAAAAACAGATGGGAAACCAGGCTCTATTGTTAATCATTTAAAGAATGAAGCCTACATTTTGTTAGTCTTGAATGCAATCGATGAATGGACATCAAAAAATGCACAGCCTCAAATATTTTTTGATTCGGAAAAGAAATCACAAGCAAATGAAACTATTCATAAATGGGCGCAAGAAACATTTAGAGGCAGCCAGCATTCTCTTTTGTATGGATTTATAGCAAAAGGTATTGAAATCCCTGAACCAAAATTTGTTGTACCAGCATCTCACGCTGGTTTAGAGATTGCGGATTTTGTCAGCTACGTTATTGCAAGATATCACCTTAGAAAATGGCAAGGGAAAGATATTGAAATAGACCCAGCAAGCATGGGACTTGTGACATACCTCGGATATGATGACCAAGGGCACCTTATTTGGAGACGGCAGGAAGGCTATCCCTGGGATATATTCTATAATTAAATCACATAACAACCGCATCAACTCGGACTGGTAAATCCGCTGCGCTTCTTTACCATCCGGTTATGCGGAGCGTTATGGCAAAACAAAAAAGGGGAATTGTGAAGACATATGGATTTGATCGACAAGTTTAAGAAAAACATAGGAGATTCGAGTATATTTCAATTCTTCAAGGACCAAGTTAGGTTTCTGTATCACTACACGTCAGCCAATACCGCCATAGAGTATATCCTGAAGAATAAGCAACTTAAGCTCGGCAAGTATATCAATACGAACGACCCGAAGGAGACAAAGACCTGGCAGTTCTCTATCGGTACCAACGAGAACCGCGATCTTTCAGGATATAGTCTTACCGAAATATCCGAAAGGTTCACGCAGGCCTTAAAGAACAAGACGAATCTCGCGTGTTTTTCTCAGGACGAGGCCCTTATGGGGGATCACACCAGGGACATATATGCCAGAGGATTTGGAAAATCTAGGATGTGGGCTCAATATGCGGATAACCACAAGGGGGTGTGTTTAGTCTTAGAAAAGTCGGCCATTCGGAAATCTGCAGAGGAGCAATTCGGGGACGAAAGATTTCGCCTTTATGGTGGTCCGGTGATTTACAAAGACCGCCTCATTACTCAGGTTAACAATCCGTCAGACGGATTCGTAATAGACGCTGACTACTTGGAGAAGCTCGGCTTTGATGAGTATGTCAAGGCTCATGTGAAGACCCATCATAAAGCCCTTTTCTTTGAAAAAGTTACCGATTGGAGCAGGGAAAATGAATTTCGGGTCGTTGTGTTTGGGGAAAGAGAGGAAGATCTCTTCCTGAACATTGACGGAGCGATAGCCGGAGTCGTATTCGGAACGGATTGTGCCGAAGAAGATATCATGACGACCGTTGCGAGGTGCGAGGCTGGGAAGACACAGTTCGAACAAATTGTCTGGAAGAATTGCACACCTTGGTATTCCTTTAGGCTGGAATGGATAACCAGGAGGTGATGGTAGGACCGGTAGAACTGATCCCGGGCATGAGACGAAAAACGCCATAACAATCGGATGCAGCCGACTACTTTCAGTCGCGGCTGATCCACATGTTCGGCAACGCAAAGGAGAAACATATATGTATTCACACAAGGTACTACTACTTATCTTGGTAACTATCGTAATAGCTGGCTGTCAAACCAAGCCAGTTAAGTATGAGGTAGACACAGTTGTCCGGCCCATGCTAATGGCTGATGAACATGGTAGGCCTCGGCAGTATACTGTTGACATCACCGTTACTGAAATGTAAACTTCCTGAATAACGTTTAAGGATTAATTCTATAGGAATATTCGGGAGGAAGCAACCTTGAAAATCCTTGCCAAGCTCATTTTTGAGTTTCTAAGGCTCATATTCAGGAGCAAGGAGGTTTTCTTAGGCATCAGGGAAATCTCCGAAATATTTAGGGCGGACAAAGAGTGCTTTGCCGCTCCTATGCAACCGTGGTCGTAGGTTCATAGCGGGGGCGCGTTACGAACATACGACCTATCAGGTCAACGAGAAAAGCGATCAGTTCTTTCATACCGCGGCCAAGATCGCCTGCGAAAACCCGAAAATGACATTTAACAACATTCCGCACCAAGCGATATTCACAGAAGCAGTACCGACCAATGACAGAGCATAACTTCCCGTCCAATATTGTTTTCGGCATGGCATGCTGTATCTGGCGGAGAATTTTTGAAATTGAGATGAAATTTTGGTATCATAGGGCTTGAACTGTACAGGAGTGCCTCAAAAACAGTGTCAAAGTATGCAGGAGCGCCGTTTATGAAGTTAAATGGGAAATCCCCGAACTAAACGCTATAGGAGTCGATAAGATGGACCCGGCAATTTTCAAAGCATACGATATAAGGGGTATTTATCCCGATCAGATCGACGAGGAAGGTGCATGGAAGGTAGGTTGTGCAACGGCCAGGTTTTTGCGGTCGCTGCTCAGCGGTTATGAGCGGGGCCAGGCTAATGCTCAGTCGCTGTGTGTCGGTCGCGATATGAGAACGCATAGCGAGGCGTTAGCTAAGGCCCTTATTAAAGGAATGAATACCACAGGTGCTAACGTGATTGATATAGGAATGGTTGATACGCCGCAGATGTATTTTGCAATCAATCATTTTGGCACCTGCGGCGGTGTGCAGGTTACCGCTTCCCATAACCCGGCCAAGTATAACGGTTTTAAGATATCCGGTCTGGGCGCTAAGCCTGTCGGTGTCGATACCGGCTTAAAGGATATAAAACATATCGCAATGGCTTTACTTCATACAAGGGGCACAGCTACCGGTTCGGTACAGAAACGTGACCTGATCCCGGAATACAAAAATCATGTCCTGAAGTTTCTCAGATCAAATATAAAAAAGATGAAAGTTGCTGTTGACGCCTTTAATGGAATGGCGGGCAAGATGATTCCCGCCCTTTTCAGCAACCTGCCTGTAGAAATTGTCCCCCTTAACTTCGAGCACACGGGCAAATTTAAACATGATCCGAATCCTCTCGTTGAAAAATATCTTGCTGAGGTAAAAAAAGCAGTAAAGCAAAAGAAATGTGATTTCGGAGTTTGTTTCGACGGCGACGCTGGCAGATTGATGATGGTTGATGAAAAAGGTAATCCCATCAGTTGCGATTTGCTTACCGCTATGATGGTGCCGTATTTTTTAGAGAAAAAGCCCAAATCCGTGGTTGTTTATGATTTACGCAGCAGCAGGGTTGTTATGGAAGAGATTCTCAAGTACGGCGGAACCCCGCGAAGAGAAAGAGTTGGTCATGCTTTTATGAAAAAGGCCATGCGGGATTCGCACGCCGTATTCGGAGGCGAGCTTTCCGGGCACTTCTACTATTCAGACAACTACTATACCGATTCGGCCATGATTACACTCGTCCACGTGATGAATATCGTCAGTAAAGCCGGCGTCCCGATTAGCGAGCTTATCAAGCCGTTGCAAAGATACTCCGGCAGCGGCGAATTAAACTTCGAAATAGAGGATAAGCAGGCGAAAATAAATGAGATTGCAAAAAGATACAGCGACGGCCGTGTTGACCACCTGGATGGAGTGACTGTCGGATATAAGGACTGGTGGTTTAATTGTCGCCCAAGCAACACCGAACCGCTCCTGCGACTGATTGTTGAGGCTGTAAGTAAAGAGCTGCTCGAAGAAAAACTGTCCAAAATTACCGAACATCTCGGTGAGCCGGTATGATTTGTAAGACTCAGATTCAGCTGTGATGATGCAAAACTCCTTAATGAATGTCGGAGTTGTCGGCTGACAAGA
>SDBT01009659.1_pt1 | contig 15628 bp, 12 predicted proteins | sample 2277101 | NCBI WGS metagenome assembly SDBT01 (sample SAMN10404973, study PRJNA504765) | marine sediment metagenome | isolation source: marine sediment core GS10_PC15, 103 cmbsf | place: Arctic Ocean: Southern Knipovich Ridge | collected 2010 | reverse complement strand
AGATTAGAGTACTTGACGAGGAAATAAAGAAGATATTCCACAGCAAAAAACTTTGGCCTAATGCGAAAAAGATGCATGTCTATTATTCAGATATAAGAAAGCAATTAATCCTTTCAAGTGATTTCAGATTTGCGGATTTAAAAGGATACATAAAATCAGCGTCAGAATTAGGTAGTGAGGCGAAATACATAAAACAGTTTGAGAATGATACTTTTGTAGAGCTTAAAGGGTATCACAGAATCAAAAAGGCAGTTTTAGAACACTGCGATGAAAACAAATGGGCTGAACTTGCCGCGGATACGAACAGTCTGGACGTTATCGCCGAGGCGCTTGTCTATCATAAGAGCAACAAGACCAGAACGGAATATCTTGAACAAAACGGCATTGTTGATAAGGACGCCATAGATGCGGTACTGACAATCAACATGAAGCAACTCGCTAATTATTCAAGAGAGGCAATGCAACAATTGTTAGTTGACATGGAGAAGGGTGATTTATTTAACGAAGCAAAAGAAAAAGCGGGTTTTGGAAAGATTGAATATGACAAACAAGCAGTACTTAAACCGTACAGCGGATTTTTTGAAAATAATCCTGTTGTTGCGAGGGTAATATCACAGACAAGAAAACTCACAAATGCAATTGTTCGAAAATATAATGACAAATACCCAATTGATCAGATACACATTGAAGTCGCTACCGAGTTGGCAAACAGTAAAAAACGAAAAAATCAAATCGCACAGGGGCAGAAACGATACAAGGAGGACAAAAAGGCGGCAGAAGAAGAATGCAAGATATTTGGCTTAGATCCTCAGGAAGGCCAGAACCTTTTAATGTTCAGATTAGCCGAACAGCAGAATTATTTCTGTCCTTATACGGGTACGAAAATCACATTGTATCCAACCGGTGCAGTCAATGAAGTTTATATAAAAGACTGCGAGATCGACCATGTTATACCGATGAGCAGGTCATTCAATGACAGTTTAAATAATAAGGTACTATGCACACAAAAGGCAAATCAGGATAAAAGGGACAGAATACCTTTTGAATGGTTTGAAGAAAGGTATGGCAAGGATTGCCGGCAATGGGCAGAGCTTGAAAATTCTGTAAAAAAGATGTATGGCATGCCGTACACCAAAAGAAGAAATCTAATGAGAAAAAGCTGGTCGGAAGAAGACAAAGAGAAATTTTTAAGTAGAAATCTTAATGATACACGCTACGCCGCAAAGCATATCGCCGATTATCTTCGAAAGTATTTTGATTTTTCAAAGTCCCTCAGACACGACACAAAAGATGTAAACAGGATACAAGTGCGCAGCGGCGGGATTACGGCTTTTCTGCGGCATATGTGGGGGCTGAATAAGGACAGAGGTGAAAATGATTTGCACCATTCGATCGATGCTTTGGTTGTTGCCTGTTCGACTTATGGTCATGTTTATCTTGTATCGAATCTATCCAAGGAAATGGAGAGAAAAGGTAAAAACTGGTACAAGCATTTCGGAAGGGATAAGTTTAAGCCATGGAAAGATATCAGAGAAGATATCCAGAAAGCTGTTGATAGTATATTCATTTCAAGAATGCCTCGGCATAAGGTCACTGCTGTTGCTCACAAAGAGACTATTATTAGTAAGGATCAGCCAAGTAAGAACAGGACAATCGAAATCAATCGTGGATATGCTGAAATTGGGGATATGGTACGTGCGGATGTCTTTAATGATCACAGGGCAAAAAATTATATTGTGCCGATATACACGGTTGATATTTTCAGCAATAAACCGTTACCGGAAAAATACATTGCAAAGTCCGATGCGCCATATGAACAGTGGCCAAGTCTCAAAGCAGACAATCTAGAATATAAATTCTCACTATTTAAGGATGATTTAATAAGTATTGATGGAGATATGTACTATATTGATCATATCAAAGGGACGCGTCCCAAAATAATAGTTAGAAACATTGACGGTACAACATTCGAAAGCACGAAAGACAAGATAAGGAGTGTAGCTTACCGAAAAGTTGAATTAAAAAAATACTCAGTTGATATGCTTGGGAAATATAAGGAGATAAGGCAGGAAAAAAGACTTGGTAATAGATTTGAGAGGAACATATAAGAAATTGGTTCTGATCTGCGATTTTTAACTTTTAATAGGTGGAAAAATGAATCTTTGATGACTCTTTACGACAAAAATATCTCGTTTTTCATTCTGAATATAGACGTAATCCCTTTTATGTCAAAGGCTTGCACACCTGCTATTGTAGCAGATATGAAAATGAGAGCAAGTTATAACCTCTTTGCGCTGGGAAACTAATTCGTGCCTATTGTAGCAGATATGAAAATGAGAGCAAGTTATAACTAAGTATATGGTACGCACAACGATACTCTTATTGTAGCAGATATGAAAATGAGAGCAAGTTATAACCCATACCGCCAGATAGGAGTAACGCCGCAGATTGTAGCAGATATGAAAATGAGAGCAAGTTATAACGTAATAGTATCAGCTTCCATACTGAGAATGATTGTAGCAGATATGAAAATGAGAGCAAGTTATAACCTAATTGCCTCGTTTATAAACTCGCCCTGATTGTAGCAGATATGAAAATGAGAGCAAGTTATAACGATAAAATGAGTTGATATCGTAGACCTTGCATTGTAGCAGATATGAAAATGAGAGCAAGTTATAACCCCGAACCGAGAAGGTCATACCTCATCGTTATTGTAGCAGATATGAAAATGAGAGCAAGTTATAACAGTAGAGCTGCGGATCGTCCCCGCCCGGCGATTGTAGCAGATATGAAAATGAGAGCAAGTTATAACGAGGGATATCTGGGGACACCATACATATTTATTGTTGGATTTTCGGCTTTGATCGGTGGGCCGAGGCCCACCCTACATGAATTATTGTCTCTGTGTTCTCCTTCGGCTACGCTCAGAGCCTGCCCTGAGCTTGCCGAAGGGACGATTTAAATAGGGACGCACCCCTATTTTATGAGAACGAAATGGTAATATATTGTCCATCCCTATCATCTACCTTCGGGATGAAATACTTATCGAATCATATCCTGCGCAAGTTCTTTAGCGCTTGCTGCATCTATGCCTTCAAGTACAAGGTCAATTTCATCGTACTCATTCCTGTTGGCCACTTCCTGAATATCTGCATTGACGATTTTATCAGGAATATTGACAATGGTTCCTGCCACTATAGAAAACAACAAAATTTCTCTGGCTGATTCTAAGCAAATCCACATACCCGCATCATCACACTTAACGAACACTTTTTCACCTACACTTTCTTTTGGGCCAGTCCAGGAAAACTATGGACAAACTTTGTCATTTATTATTTACGATTTATTATTTATTATTTTTTTCCGCGTAATCCGCGGTTGGGTTATTCTTTAAAATTCAACACCGCGAATTCCCTAAAGTGTTTTTTTGCTGCTTTGTCGTATGCTTTTGCTGCTTCTGTTTCGTCTTTGAACAAGCCGAGAAACTTCCTTTTTCCATAAACACATATCTGTGCATGCCACTTTTGCTGCCCCTTGTGAAACGTGATACCCTTGTATTTAGAGCTGCATGATTGCGGAGACTTTCTCGCATTCCAACTGTTCTGCAAGGCAGTTACCGATCTTAAGTTTGCCTTTCTGTTATCCAGAGTCCTGCCGTTGATATGGTCGCACACCAGGCCGTCAGGAGTATTCGCTACTTGGCGGTGCATGCGAATCGGTTTTGCCCTTTTGCCGTTTCGGCTCGGACTCCATCGGACGGCGTAAAATCTATTGTTAATTCCGGCCGAGACGAACCAATTGTATTCGCTTAGCCGGTAAAAGTCGGCCGGATCGACGATGGCGAATTGACCCCGGCTCAAAGGTATCCGCCTGAAGGCGTAGCCGTAGCGCAGCCGGCGGTACAAAAGCACCGGCCCGGCCAGGAACCTTTCCAGCCAGTTCGGAATTGTAAATGATAGAACGATCCTGATGAATCCAACCCCCATGCTCCTGAAAGGTTCAGGAGAAATCCTAAGCACTAAATCCTAAATCCGAAACAATACCGAATGACCAAAATTCAAATGTTCAAGACAGGATGTTTGGAGCTTTGCATTTCAGTTTTGCCTTTTTTCCTTTTACCTTTTTACTTGCGTCTTTCGGCTGGGTGGCGAAACAGACGCCCCCTACTATTGAACGTACCTGCGTGTTTGATGCGAAAATCTACAAAAATGTAGACGGGTTTTTCGTCGTAAGTGCTTGTATGAACTGGAATAAAAATTTTTATTACTTTTTATATTTTTGTTTTCAGCTACCATCGCTTTTGGTCGAAAACCTGATGTAAGAAGCATGCTTCTTTACCGGTCATATTGGCCGGTTTTTCTGAGTATGATCGGACGTTAAACAGCAGGGATCGGGGAGTTGTATTAGGAGGTCAATTTAGATGGGATTTACACGAATAGGCCTTTTTTCCTTGTTTCTGGCATGTATAAATGCTATAATATTAATGGAAGTAACGGAGGCACTACTAAAAGAGGACGGAAATTAACAATTGACAGCCGGAACGGGCTGTTGCGCCGAATGAATAAATATGGATGGAGATTGATAATGAGAAGCAAAAAAATTACGGCAAAGACAAAAAATATGATTAAGATTTGGCTGTTGGGTTTTGCGTTTATTATAATCGGACTGGGCGGTTCAAATGCGTTTGCTTTGGACCTGATAGGGCCTGCGACTGCCGAACTGGAAAAAGATATGTTCAGTGTGGGGCTTGATTATTCCTTCAGTAAAATGGATGTGGATCTGATTGAAGGCAAGCTGGTTGCATATCGTAATGGTGAGTTTCTGTTCCAAGGAGCTGCGCAATCTATAAAAATCAAAAACTTTAAAGTGAATACGCTCTATGCCACCTTTGGATACGGCATGACCGAGAACAGTGAGGCATTTATACGGATGGGCGTGGCAAACGCCGAGTTCGGAGACTCGATATGGGAAGATAATGAAGATTTCGAGAGCAAGTACAACTTTGCAATTGGCGTAGGTCTCAAAGCCACCCTCTATGAAGGTTTCGATTGGAAGGTCGGCGGTGTATTTCAGGTCAATCGGACTGAACTGGACGGAGAGATCGATTCTTCGTCCTGGAGTATTGCTCAGCCTCACTTCGCTGATATTAGTACGACAGAGATGCAAATCGCATTGGGTGCTACATATATGTATTCTAACCGGATATCGATCTATGGCGGCCCGTTCGCCCACTACATTAGCGGTGATTTTGATTATGAATTCACTCTAATCACCACCGACATAGATACCGGCGAATTCGAGTGGGAGATCAAAGAGGGCCCCACTTACGGCGGTTACATCGGCGCCATATACAAATTTGCCAAGAACTCCTCTGCGAATATCGAGTATCAGCAGACTTCGGATGCTGAAGTTTTTGGTATAAGTGTTATGATGAGATACTAATCAAAGGTAAAATATTTACGAACTTTTGCCGCTCAGCTTTGTTGCCGGGACATCAAAAATAAAACCTGATTTCCATACCGCGCCCTCCGTACATACATAAAATAGTTTTTTTAATGGACTTTTTTCTTGATATATCACCCCAGCCGCAATCAAATATTCAGCAAATAAAGCAGAAGGGGCGTGAATGCATCTTTTCTTCCATATTTGGCTTTTCGCTATAAAAAAGCACCTATTCGAGCCTCCAAAGGCACAAAAGCGTGCAAAAAAACGCGATTTGAAGCGGAATCTGTATGCCTTTGTGAAAGAACGCCAAACAAGATAAAAAAAAACTTAATTCCCCACGGGCTTGACAATATAAAAATATGAATATATAAAGGTTCAATTACAGATTCTATTAATATGTCATAAAGGGTCAGATGTAATGTGATATCTGTTGGAGGTGGGACAATAGCAATAGTTATAGAATTATGAGCAATAGCAGGCAAAATATTGGCTACCGTCAATGGCCAATCGTGGCTGTGGCTGTAATCGTTGTGCTGTGGATTGGAGGGCGGGGCAGTGTCTCTGCCCAAACGGATACCGAACATGAGGCCGAGCGGACTCTCCACGACCTTAAGATCGATGTAACCCCCGATCCGAATGTCGCTTTTGCTTGGCCGGAAATGTACAAAGCTCCACCTGAAATCGTCAAGCAAACTGTAGGTGGTGCAGAGGAGTTCAAACTATTCTACTTTTGCAAGTATCACAAATCCGATGATCTGAAAAAGATTATTCATGAGCAGTTCGCGACGAAACTTTTTAACCAAAAAGGCAAATCGACTCAAATATCAGACTATACCGTCAGCAGCAATCCTGCGACAAATCAGTTGATCGTCAGATGCCCACTCAAAGAGGACGCCGAGGCGGTACTTCAAACCCTTGAGTACGTGGATGTCCCTCCGATTCAGATCAAGATAGACTGTCTCGTCTCGGAAGTTTACGCGGATATGACATTCGACCGGGAAACTACTTTGGCAATTGATAACTTACTCGGAGAGAAGGTTGTGATGAATCCCGCCGGGACAGCTTTCGGAGCCGACGTTCAGCAATTAGTGATGGATGACGAATATCTTCCGGCGTTCCCCGGTGCATCCCTCAGAGAAGTGGCACGATCCCGAATGGGTCTTAACATCGGGTATTTGAGCGCTGCTAAAACCGGGCACACTTTCACGCTTTTAATCGACCTGCTCGAATCGAGGGGCTATTTGAAAATTCTGATGAATCCAACGCTTGAGGTGGTCAACGGTGGAACAGCGATGATCTCATCAACACAAAAGGTTCCGCTGGACAGAACCACCATGCGCTCCACGAATTCGGATTATTTGGAGACAAGGACTGAATACGAAAATATCATTGATTCGCTCAAAATTACGGCCCACGTCTACGCTGACGGCTACATCGGCCTTGAAACTGAAGTAATACTCGGCTCGAAGAACACTCCCGAAGGCGTCAAGCAGGTACCGATCATTACCAAAAAAGAGATCAAGAATAAAGGAAACCGCATCCGGCATGGCGAAAGCCTCGTAATTGGCGGAATCAGGAAGACCGAAGAATACGGGGTGGTTCGAGGCGTCCCGATACTCAAAGATATACCGCTTCTCGGCTTTCTGTTCTCCAGCGAAGATACCGAAAGCCGCGCGGTCGAGACCATTTTCATACTGACTCCAACCATTTCCACAGACGGCAGACCAACAGAAGAAGTGATGAAACAAGTCCAAAAAATCCACGAACCCGATTCTTTATAAAACTACCGCCGGACTCTTTCACAAACCTTCAAATTCAAAAGCAGCAAAATCAAAGCTTGATAAGACCTAACGATCTCAAACTGACCGACCCCTCTGTCATTCCCGCGAAGGCGGGAATCCAGTTTTTGTTCCATCTTAGAGTCTTTGCAAAGTATAAAGGTTATTACTGACGATATTCCATCACTACAGGCACATTGAATATACACAATTGGGATTACATCGCAGATTGGCTCAAGAACGGCCGGTTTTAAACCATATCAAACCGTTGGAGCCGAACCTGATTATCCACGAAATCAGTTGACTTTTCCGCTGAGGTTGTTTACTTTATGAGAGTATTGGCGGGCTTTATTCAACCAGTCGGAAAAACAAGAACTCGAATATCGTGTTATAGCAGTAAATAAATCCGGCGAAGGACAAGCCAGCAATACGGTAATGGTGGTTTTGTAAGTGATGAAATATCGAGAAAAGGAGACCTAATAATGAGCGAGAAAAATGGTAATGATAAACCAGCTTTGCTAAAAGCAATCGAGATAGTGCTTGCAGAACCGGCGGAGATTAAAAAGGAAAGTGAAAATCTGTTAAAGAAATACCAACAGCGCTATTCTGATTCTAAATCTTCTGATGAAATCAACAAACTCGTGACAGATAAAATCATTTCCAACTACTCGTATTATACCGCATTCGTTGGAGGTGCTACAGCTTTAGCAGGAGTAGTTCCAGGATTGGGAACTGTAATTGCAACCTTTGGAGGCGCGACAGCAGATGCAGCACTTTCAATGAAGTATCAAATTGAAATGACAATGGCACTGGCCACGGTATATGGGCACAACATAGAGGTCGAAGAACAAAAGCGGCTTTGTTTAATAGTTGCAGGCTTAGGTGCCATCAATGAAGCTGCTAAAGAAGGCAGTAAACAAATTGGCACAAAGGCATTCATTAAAATGACACAGCAATATTTAAAAGGTGCAACCTTACAAGCAGTAAAGCAGATATTTAAAAAAATTGGAATAACCTTCACCAGAAAAGCCGCAGAGAAAGCCATTCCGTTTGGTGTTGGTGTGATTATTGGATTTTCTGCAAATAAAGGCCTCACTTGGTATGTTGGGAGTAAGGCAAGAGATTTCTTTGCAATATACGATGAGAACGCATAAGAAGGACGTTTAGCTGATCGTTTACATTACGGCATTGTAAGCTTGCATCATGATATTGCAGTTTTACATCGTGGCGGGTGAAACTTACTCCGTGATAAAGTAAACGTGATATGTGACAAAGTAAGCTTGCTTTGAGACGTTGTAATGTGGAGTTTGGGCCCGAAAACCGCATTTCGGGGCTGTCAAGGCCGATTTTGCTGCAAAAAGGCTCAAAAAGCAGGAAAAGCCAGCCACAGTCCATAAGGACTCCATAGGAGAGAGCACCGAAGACGCAGAGATGTCATTGCGAAGGAAATATCTACCTGACTATAAGGCAGCGAAGGTGACTATGGCAATGGCAATCTCAACCACAACTCAACACTCTTTTTATCACCCCTCTTCCGAAGCTGAGCGAAGTGAAGTCCGCCAAAGGCGGGCCAGATAAAGCAGGCAAAAACAAGCCCAAAAATGATTTGACAGCAAGTGCAAGGTTGGGTACTATTAAGATGCAATGCTAAAAGTTGAAGGGTAAAGAGATTGAACTGCATTATCGCTGTAAACAAGGCTGGCGAAGGCGAATTCGGCAACAACCATCGTGGCGACGTTTTTAAGTGGTTGCACAGCCGTTGAGAATATGATATTATTACTCTGTAAATAGGTAGAAGCAGTTTTGAAGGGAAAACAATGAGTAAGGCTAAACTGAGTAATATCAAGTCGAAGTCCAAGCAACTTGAGATTATACCGACACAAGATATGGTGTCGGATCTCGGTATTCTTCTTAATCTCACAGTGCAGCAACTCTCCGCCTTTGCAAAGATCATCAATACAGAACAGGGGTATGGAATTCCAGAAGAAGTCAATCTTAGTGAGCTTTTGCGATCTTTGGGTATTACAGGAGATGAATTTCAGCAGATTTACAGGGTGGCTGAGTATTACTATGACAAAGCGTCTGAATCCGAATGCACATTTTCTGACCTGTATGCTGTGATAAAGGAAATAGCTTCCAAACACAAGTTACCATCACCAAGCAGAAAAAAAAGAGCACTTGAACAGCTCTTTACTATATCTCCTGAATATCATAGGAAGCAGAAAATTGAACCTTACAAACAAGGGCTTCTTCAGAATATTACGGCAGTAGCCTACACACATGAAATTCGTGCTGTTTTCGATAATGAGTCTGATAACGATGTTGGTGAGATCATGGGTTTTGTTCCTGTTGTTACTGTTCGGCTCGTTGTAGAAGATGAGAAAAAGAAACGGGACACACTCCTATTCACCGCCAGTGAGAGTTCGCTCGATAGACTGATTCGGAAGCTAAAGTTAGCCCAAGACAAGTTGACAAGAATGAAAAAGAGCTTGAAGAAAAAGAAAACCAACTTACTATAGGACATCATACCATGACAGTCGATACTTTCAACCTAGTTCAAAAGCAACCAGGACAAAGGTACCGTTTTCATCTGTCAACAGCTTCGGATTACCCTGTGATTCCCAGTCATGAAGAGAGAGCTCTCGACATTTTGGGAACTCTTGAGAAAATCGTGAATCCCGAAACTCAATCCTTTGATCTGAGAATATCTACTTCTTCATATAAGACAGATATTCAACTCGTTGTACAGCAAAAGGTGAATCAGGAAGAACTGAATGAAGTCGAACTTGAGAAAGGGGAATTGCAGGTTCTGGTTGCCATAGAAAAGGTCTTTGATGAAATCAGCGTTCGGTGCAATTCAATTGATGTCACAATCGATGAAACTCTTGAGGAGATTCAGAGGATTAGAAATGAAGATACCCGGTGAGAATATCCTGGAAAAGGCCATAAACATCCTCGTTCAGTTCAATACTCTGGACGAAAAGATGAAAGAGATTAAGACGTACGTTCTTGACCATGAAAGGCGCATAGCAAAACTCGAGGGTAGCTGCGAACTCAATTGTAAACTCAATATGGAGAAAGTAAAGGTGGCCCTTCTCGAAGCAAAGGCGAAGCTCCAACTCCATAGTGGAGCAAAAGCCACTTAGAAGGCTTTGTCCTCAGGTCCTGTCCGTTCTCTTGCGTATCACTTCTGTGCCATCACAATTTCATAACATAGGGCTCTTGTTTTTGCGTATCGACGATGATGGAAAGGATAGTTTCGCAAATTACGTAACATCTACAGGAATGCCCGAAGGTGATTAAACAAAACTTTCGATTTTCTCTTTACAGCTTTTCTCTGCCACTTCATGTAGTTTTTTCACGCAGGGATCGAGTTGTTCCAATTGTTCTTTCGTTATCTTGTAGTTGCGGTCGTATCTTGCGCCAATATAGGCGTAGTCCAGCAGTTCAAAGAGTTCCTTTTGGCTCTCGTTTTCTCGTGGAATAATGCCTTTTAATTCCGGGCAGTAATCAGCGGCTAAGTCGCCTAATATATCGAGATCACTCTGTAAAACATAAATATAATACGTTCTAAAACTCTAACAGGGTATAACGATAACTCAATCAAACGCCTTCCATAAGCTCTATGCTATCAAAATTCAGTTCGTTTGTCACGGCTTACCTGGGAAATCTGGAATATCAAACATATTCTTTAGCGTTGCTCGAACCCAGGCTTTCGATATACATTGCGCTTGTTTGAGTCATTTCCACCGTCAGGCGTCCCCAAGGGAGACCGTAGGGCCACAAAGTGGCCTGAAGTGGAGACACGAAGGGGCGGTAGCTAAATCTATAAAAAAACTCAAACTGACCGATAGTAGTAAGGTTTCTAAAATGCTGTACCAACTGACCCAAATTCCCCCTCCCAATCCTTCCGATTGCCGCAATGCTCGTAGTCCTTTTGACTAATCAAAAGGACTATGAGCATGTCAAGCAAAAAGGTGTTGGGTTGGCTGCCATCCATTTTCCACTAAATCTATTGGGTGGCAGCCTCATCCCGATTGTCGTATATCTCCGATGGGGATGGTTGCGAATGCCAGAGTCTGGCTAATCACGTACTTCGCCGGGACGACAGCGCGAATCGGTCAGTTTGAGCATATAAAACACAATTGGTATTACATCGCAGCATGGCCCAAGAACGGCCGGTTTTAAACCACACTGAATAGTCCGATATTTTCTTGCATTCGTGACAATAATTTGGTATATTGTCTTTTGCAGGTACAGGAGACACCACCGGCGATTATAATGTATATTTGAGCGTTCTTGTAATGATTAGCACAAATATCCATACTCTGGAAGGGAGATAAAATGGCTGAGATAAAAAATCCACGAATTCTTGGAACAATCACTTTAATTCTAATTTCAGTAATACTGTGTCCGATTTCTCACGGAAAAATAATCTATGTTGATGATGATGCAATAGGTGCAAATAACGGCTCAAGCTGGGAAAATGCTTATACTTTCCTGCAAGAGGCGTTAGCCTATACGAATACGACCGACAAACCGGTAGAGATATGGGTGGCTCAGGGCATTTATAGGCCAAACGAGGGGCTTATAGCCATCATCGAGTTCGACTGGAGGACAACAACATTCCAGCTCATCAATGACGTCACGCTCAAAGGCGGTTACGCCGGTGTCGGCCGGCCGGATCCCAATGACCGAAATATCACTCTGCCTGTAACATTGAATCTCGTGGGTGAGTGGTTTCTGGGTGGTTCGGATATACAAGGCAACCATACGTGGGATGGGCTGATTACGATTAACAGCTCCGGCGTGGTCACCGGCGGTACGCTCTCAAGTTCCGAAGGGCCGGTGTACAGCTTCACGGGCGGAGACCTGGCGATTGATGCGACCGGTAGAGTCACTGGAACCTTAAGAGACTCGGATGGGGTCACTACTGAACTCACTTTGCAGATGAACCACAGCAACAGTATCATGGCCGGGGAGGGAAATACAAGGATAGACAATGAGGACGGTGTATTCATATTCATCAAAAAATCATCCGGGTTCGCAGCAGAAAATCTTGCCGGCGAGTGGTTCCTTGGCAGCTCGGACATACAAGGCGACCATACGTGGGACGGGTTGATTACAATCAACAGGTCCGGCGTGGTTATCGGAGGCACACTTTCAAGCTCGGAAGGACCTGTATATCAGTTCATAGGCGGAGAATTAGCTATCGATTCAACCGGTAAAGTAACCGGCACTGTTACTGACTCCGATGGGATTACAACTCGACTGACTATGCAGATGGATGTCGCCAAGAGCATTATGGCGGGTGAAGGCAACGCAACAACAAGCCAGGAGGATGGCGTCTTTATACTCATAAAAAAATCTTCCGGATTCACTGCGGGAAATCTTGCTGGTGAGTGGTTCCTTGGAGGTTCGGACATACAAGGCGACCATACATGGGACGGGCTTGTCACAATTGATAGCACAGGCGCCATAACCGGAGGCACGCTTGCAAGTTCTGAAGGGCCTGTATATCAGTTCACAGGTGGAGAATTAGCTATTGATGAAATTGGCAAAGTCACCGGCACACTCACGGACTCGGACGGAGTCACTACTCACTATACGATGCAAATGGACATGAATAAGAACATAATGGCGGGTGAGGCAAATGCAAGGGCAGAATATGAGGACGGTGTTTTTGTATTCGTCAGGAAAGCCTCCGGATACCAAACCGTTCTGAGCGGCGACCTTAATGGCAATGACGGCTTGAATTTTACCGGCAACTCCGAGAACAGTTACCACGTCGTCACCGGTAGCGGAACGGACAACACTGCTGCGCTTGACGGATTTGTTATTACGGCTTCCAATGCAAATACAGGCACGTTTCCGGATCCGCGCTGCATCGGTGGTGGTATGTATAACTTCGCCGGCAGCCCGAAGCTATCCAACTGTATCTTCCGCAATAACAGCGCTTTCAGTGGGGGCGCGGGAATGTATAACGGCGAAAATTCCGACCCATCGCTGGAGAACTGTAGCTTCATAGAAAACGTCACCGACGAAGACGGTGCCGGAATGCTGAACTTCATGGGCAGTGATCCGGTGCTGACCGGCTGTGACTTCATCAGGAACAGGGCCGAAGATCACGCCGGAGGGATGCTGAACGTCGCCGAATCTAATCCGGTCCTGGAGCGTTGTACATTCATCGACAATTCAGCGGGTATAGAGAGCCAAAGACACGATGGCGGCGGAATGTTCAACGATGGTGGAAATCCGACGCTGAGACACTGCTTATTTATAAGTAACGCAGCCGGCAGGAATGGCGGAGCGATGCACATTAAGGGGCAGAGCAACCCCATTATGCTTAACTGCACGTTCAGTGAAAACCAGGCCGGAGCAGAGGGTGACGGGATACACAATCAGGATGCCAATGCGACACTTACCGATTGCATTCTTTGGGCGAACGGCTCCGACCAGATCAATGGGGATGCGAACGTTTCATATAGCAACGTGGAAGGCGGCTTTGAGGGCCAGGGTAATATTGACGCCGACCCGCTGTTCGCCGATCCCAATACTGTCGATTACCATCTGAAGTCCGAAGCGGGCCGGTGGAACCCGAACAGTGGAAGCTGGATGCAGGATGATGTGACAAGTCCTTGCATTGATGCAGGGGATCCAAATTCGGATTGGAGTGGTGAGACATGGCCGCACGGCGGGCGGATTAATATGGGGGCCTACGGCGGTACGCGACAGGCGAGTATGTCCTTAGAAACACAGGGAATGACACTTGCCCGTGTTGCTTATATCTTCTCACATAAAAATGAAGTGGCGGGGAGTTTTGAGTCTTTGCTTGGGGCTTATGGCTGTCCGACAACTTTGATAAGGCTGACTGATGTGACGGCGACGCCGTTGGATTCCTACGACCTGATTATTGTGGCGAATGATACCCAACACGAAGACACCTGGAGCAATCCCAATACTGTCGCCGCGATAGAAGATTCGGGCAAGCCGGTTGTCGGGTTGGGTGAGGGAGGATATACTTTCTTTGGGATGCTTGGACTGGCGATTGGCTATCCTAATGGTGCACACGGCAGTCAGAACAGTATCGAAGTTATCGATCCGAACTATTCTCTTTTTAGTGTGCCGTATTCAATTGAAATTCCGGAAGACCGAGCACTCCGGTTGTACACCGAAACCGAGCACGTGGGACTCTACCTTTGGCCGACAATACCCGATACCGTTACCGCGCTCGGCGGCGAAGTAAATAATTTCCCTTACTATCCTTTGGCCATGGAACACAATCGATATCTGCTCTGGGGTTTTACCGAATCGCCGGAGAAAATGACCGAGATCGGCAAAACGCTGTTTATAAACGTCGTTATCCGGACAGCAAATAAAGCCTGGGAGAGCGACAACTAATATCAAATTTGGTTAATTAGAGCCGATTAAGCATTGGTGTCATTCCCGCGAAAGCGGGAATCCACTAAAACCGTTACGTTCCTGGATCCCTGCTTTCGCAGGGATGACAGCGCTAATCGATCAGTTTGAGTTTATTGTCCTGCCACTTGCTTGGCCTTGTTCAATACCGCCCTTCCACGTTTCCTCACGTTTCTGTTGTTCGTGGCCTTGAGGACTTTCTGCAGGGCTTCGGTAACTTCACGCGGCTTTTGCTCGACGATTTTCTCGCTGATCGCCACGGCCGCAAAAGCCGCCTCGTCCCTGGTCGCCGCGTTGTCTAAGTACGTCATAGCCATCGACAGAGCCTCAATCGCCGGCACTGTGGACAACGCGCCGAGCAGAAGCTTCTTTTCTTCATCTCGCTGGGTAAGAGCGGCCGCCTGCTTGCAAATCTCAAGTTTCACCTCTGTCGGGATCTTCTCATCTCGAACCAGGTTAATATAGCCGCGCAGAGCCGCGGTTTTGTGTGATCGATTCGGCGAGTCCTTCGCCAGCGCGAGCAAGTCGCCGGCGGCATCTGCGGTCTTCCACGAACAAAGCACGCGGATGGCGGCGTCACTGACTTGGGCATTGGAATCTTTTACCGCCTCGCGTACGGCGTTTAAGGCGTTCGTTCCTCCAATGACACTTAGCACTCGCAGCATGGCGCTCTTTTGAGCCGGCGTAGCTTTGGATAACCGGCTTGTGATTTTCAATGTATATGACCTTGGATTGCTTGATTTAGCACAAACAGCACTCATGGCCTGTTCAGCGGCATCGAGGTCTTGCCGGGCCTGGAATTGCATGAGCAAATCGAGCAGCGCCGAAAATTCAGTGGGTCGGCCCAGCTCGCCAACTTTTTTCAGTGCGGCCGGCCGGACTTCCGCATCGGGGCCGGCGGCGGCTTTCAAAAGCGCAGGTACGCTCGACGTCATACGCCGGCGCCCGATCAATTCGAGTGCCATCAGCCGCTGGGCGGTCTCGCT